>OIXV01000004.1_pt1 | contig 229786 bp, 187 predicted proteins | sample 1587771 | NCBI WGS metagenome assembly OIXV01 (sample SAMEA3888893, study PRJEB22519) | human gut metagenome | biome: human gut; feature: human-associated habitat; material: faeces | place: Denmark | collected 2010
GGCTTAGAAGCAGCCATGCATTCAAAGAGTGCGTAACAGCTCACTGGTCGAGTGGACATGCGCCGACAATACACGGGGCTAAGCATGGCGCCGAAGCGGCGGACTAAATCATTTAGTGGTAGGGGAGCTTCCCCGGGGGGGAGAAGCCGGAGGGCGACCTCCGGTGGACCGCCGGGGAGTGAGAATGCTGGCACGAGTAGCGAGAGCGGGGCGAGAAACCCCGCCGCCGCAAGCCCAAGGTTTCCTGGGCGATGCTAATCATCCCAGGGTCAGCCGGGAGCTAAGGCGAGGCCGAGAGGCGCAGCCGATGCGCAGCTGGCAGACATTCCAGCGCCGCTCCCGCGCCGCTACGACCGAAGGGGCGACGGAGAAGGGCAGCCGGGCGGGGTTCTGGACGTCCCCGTGAAAGCGCGTAGGGGGGTGCGCATGGAAATCAGCGCACCGTATGCCCCGAGACGCGAGACGAAGCCTCCATGGCGAAGCCGGTCATCCCATGCTCCCGAGAAAAACCCCTAGGCAGGCGCGGGCGCGCCCGTACCAAGACCGACACAGGTGGGCGGGTAGAACATACCGAGGCGATCGGGAGAACCATGGTCAAGGAACTCGGCACACTGGCCCCGTAACCTAGGGAGAAGGGGCGCCCCCCGGCGTGAAGGAGCTGTGCCTCCGGAGCGCGGGGGGGCCGCAGCGAAACGGCCCAAGCGACTGTTTACCAAAAACACAGGACTCTGCCAAGCCGCGAGGCGAAGTATAGGGTCTGACGCCTGCCCGGTGCCGGAAGGTTACGCGGATGCGTTAGCAGCGATGCGAGGCGCTGAAGCCAAGCCCCGGTAAACGGCGGCCGTAACTATAACGGTCCTAAGGTAGCGAAATTCCTTGTCGGGTAAGTTCCGACCTGCACGAACGGCGTAACGACTTGGGCGCTGTCTCGACCATGGACCCGGCGAAACTGCACTGTTCGTGAAGATGCGAGCTACCTGCGGAAGGACGGAAAGACCCCGTGAACCTTCACTGCAGCCTGGCATTGGCCGTTGGTACGGCGTGTAGAGGATAGGCGGGAGGCTTCGAACCCCGGGCGCCAGCCCGGGGGGAGCCGCCCTTGGAATACCGCCCTCGCCGTGCCGGCGGCCTAACCCGCGGCCCGAGACCGGGCGCGGGGACCGTGCCAGGCGGGTAGTTTGACTGGGGCGGTCGCCTCCCAAATCGTAACGGAGGCGCGCAAAGGTCCGCTCAGGACGGTCGGCAACCGTCCCGGGAGCGCAAGAGTGCAAGCGGGCTCGACTGCGAGGCGTACAGGCCGAGCAGGGACGAAAGTCGGCTCTAGTGATCCGGCGGCTCAGAGTGGAATGGCCGTCGCTCAACGGATAAAAGGTACTCCGGGGATAACAGGCTGATCTTGCCCAAGAGTCCACATCGACGGCAAGGTTTGGCACCTCGATGTCGGCTCATCGCATCCTGGGGCTGTAGCAGGTCCCAAGGGTTGGGCTGTTCGCCCATTAAAGCGGTACGCGAGCTGGGTTCAGAACGTCGTGAGACAGTTCGGTCCCTATCCTCCGTGGGCGCAAGAGAATTGAGAGGATCTGTCCCTAGTACGAGAGGACCGGGATGGACGCACCTCTGGTGCCGCAGTTGTCGACCAACGGCACAGCTGCCTAGCTACGTGCGGAACGGATAACCGCTGAAAGCATCTAAGCGGGAAGCCGGCCTCGAGATGAGTTCTCTCTTCGGTAAGGCCACTTGTAGACCACAAGTTCGATAGGCCGCAGCTGCAAGCCCCGCGAGGGGCTCAGGCGAGCGGTACTAATCGGCCGAGCTCTTCATCTCGATTCATCTTCTCGATCTGATATGAGTGAGAACAAGGTTCGCTGAGCGCCATGCAACCCCCAGGGTGGCCCCTGGATTGAAAACGGGATACACCCATCTCGTGCGGGCGAACGCCCTGCATGAGCGGAACCATGGAGGGGAGGATCACCCGGTCCCATGCCGAACCCGGCAGTTAAGCTCCCCATCGCCGAAAGTACTGCGGTGCAGTCCGTGGGAGGATAGGCCGTTCCGCTCATGCAGGGCATTTCCGCTTCCAAGGGCCTCAAGGGCCCTTTTTTGTTTGGGGCCATGGCCCCCCCGCCGGGGCCGCTCCCCTCGGGCGTGCGGCGCGGGCGCGGCTTTTCTGCATCGGGCTAATGCGTGCGGCGCGCAGTAATTCGTCATTATTGCGGCTGTCTTTAACAGGGGATCAGTTCTAATCATTTGCTCCAGCAATGTTTTTGAAATTCATAGGGTAACTGAATCATTAATCGGTTTTTCCCATAGGGCTACGAATTCGATTTACATCTGAACTGGTATTATTCCTTTTTTTTAATCGTCAAAACCAAATTTGACTCGCTATACATTCACAATAACTATTAAAATTTGCTAATATATTGAAGCAGACGGTAATTCGTTGCTTAGGAGTCAACGGATTTTTATATTCTGGATTGCTATCTGCAATCAGCAAAGAGGGGTTATATGAATCTGGCGCAGTTGTATTACTTTAGAACACTTGCTAAATTCGAGCATTATGGCAAAGCTGCTAAGGCTCTCTATATTACTCAGCCTTCGCTTTCTAACTCTATTAAGAATCTTGAAAAGGAAATTGGCGTTCCTTTTTTCGAGCGGGTGGGGCGCAACGTTCGCCTCACTGAATATGGTGAAGAATTCAATAAGCATATCTGCTGCGCTTTGGATGAAATTGATAAAGCGGTCGAAATTATGAAGGCTTACAATTCTGGTTTGAGCGGCAGGATTCGAATCGGAACTGTTATCAGCATTCAGCGTAACTATCTCCCTCGTTTGCTCAGCTCATTTAAGGGTGCTTTTGGTGACGACGTTGTCTTTGACATCTATCAGGGAACAACGTCTGAATGCCTTAAAGGCTTAGCTGACGGTAAATTTGACGTGGTATTTTGCGGCAAGATGGATCGTTTTGACGATATTGAGTTTGTGCCGCAATTCTCGCAAAACGTTGTACTCGCAGTTAATTCCTATAACGAGCTTGCCGATAGAGAGATGGTTTCCCTCAATGATTTGAAGGGGATTACCCTTACCTCTTATCGCAGCCAGTCGTATGCCCATACTATCTTCGAGGGTTTCTTCCAACGCTATGGCCTTGACGTTAAGCAAGGGTTTAATGACGAGATCAGTGCTGCTACGCTTGTCTCTTCTGATCGGAATATAGCTGCTATTATTCTTGAGACTTTGGATGACCTTTCTCTTGAGAATCTCGTGACTATTCCTATCGAAGAGCTGCAAGAGCCGTTCCATATCATTTACCTTGGCTACAACAAGAAGTCATTCCATTCTCATTTGGTTGAGGAATTTATTAAGTTCACGCAAAAGCACATTAAGTTTCCCGCCGGTGTTGTTCCATTGGAAGAGTGTTACATCAACGATAGCGACTTGTAGGATTTTTGCCTGTATATAAGTGGACGTAGAAACCCGTTCCAGTAAGCCTGGGACGGGTTTTTGTATATAAGGAGCTTGGTTTGATGCTGCATCGGAGTACAGGCGGGTACTTATGCTAGCAAATCACCCATGCGAGGCGCTTCCTCTTAGATAGACGGTTCAATTGAATGCGCTTTTGTTTCAGTGGCTCGTTTGCTGGGGGTGTCGTATAAATTGGGCCTCTATTGTGATGCGGTAATTCGACGCGTCTGTTTATTCCTTAAAGCGTCTTTCTTTCTTATCGTCATAACATTGTGCATCTTTGTGGTGTGGTTTGCTCGTGTTGCGGTAGTCGTACTAAGTTTTTAGTGAGTCTTGTTATGTTGCAAATGCCCATCAATAAGCAGCAGTAAATGGGTTGCTTGATATCGATACAGCAAAAGAATGCCTTGTTGCCGTTACGTTAGATTTCGCGCACTTACGAAATGATTCGGTGTGAATGAATCGCCGATCTTCGATCTATGATTTTGTCCAAAATCAAACAAATCCATAGGGAAAATTAGAACGCGTTCTATAGGTTAAAGAAAACCGATAGAACTAACTGAATATCATTGGGCTTTGCTATTAGAAAGCACTCCGCGGCAATTAGACCCGCTTTCACTTCTGGGCGAATATACAAACAGCTTCGGAAACGAAAGCGAAAGGTAATTCAAGGGACACTCACAGGAGTACGGTTCCCTTGGCAATACAGAGGAGGGTTTTAAATGTCCGAGAATTGGTTCGCAAAGCAGCCTAAGGAACATCTTGCAGGAAAGTGCGCCATCGTAGTTGGTGGCAACTCCGGCATCGGCAAGGCAGCAGCAGAGGCTATTGCTGCAGCTGGCGCTAACATGGTTATCGCTGGCGTACCTGAGGCAGGTTGCCATGAGGTTGCTGAAGAGCTGAAGGCTCAGGGCACCAAGGCAGTTGGCGTTGCATGCGACGTAACCAGCCAGGAGTCCATCGACAACGTAATCAAGGTTGCAGAGGAAAACTTCGGCCAGATCGACATCCTTGTAACTTCCGCCGGCATTGCATTGCCTCGTATGAACGCTGTTGACGTTGCTCCTGAGCAGTGGGACAAGCTGTTCAGCATTAACCTGAAGGGCAACTTCTTCCTGATGACTTCTGTTGCTCGCGCAATGGAAGCAAAGAACATCAAGGGCAAGATGGTTGTTGTAGCTTCCGCTCGTGGCATCAACTCCATGGAGAACATTGCTCCTTACTGCATCGCTAAGGCTGGCGTTATGGGCATGGTTCGCTCCTTGGCTGTTGACTTCGCCAAGAAGCAGATCCTGGTTAACGGCATCGCTCCTGGTTATGTTTACACCCCGATGGTTGCCAAGGTATTCGAAGAGCAGCCTCAGCAGGAAGCATACGTTAAGAGCCGCACTCCTCTGCCTAACTACACCGGTACGCTCGACGAAATGGGTGCTGCAATTCTGCATCTCGTTCTTCCTGTTACCGAGTACACCACTGGTCAGACTCTGGTTCTCGACGGTGGCTGGTCCATCCAGTAACAACGAATTATTGGCCAGCGCTTGATGCGAGGGGGCTACAAGCGCTGGCTTCCTGTTTGAACTCTTCGAAAGGAAGTTACCCATGGAAGGTAAGATGAACGCACTTCTCAAGACCGCCGCTGAGCCGGATGCAATGGAGTACGTAGAAGATTTCGATATTCCTCAGATCAAGGATGACGAAGTACTGATGGAGATCAAGGCTGTAGGCATCTGCGGCACCGATCACTCTCTCTATCGCTGGAATCCCGCAATCGCAAATTCCTATCACATCCAGTATCCCGCAATCTTCGGTCATGAGTTCTCTGGCGTAATCGCTGAAGTTGGTAAGAATGCACCTGCAAACCTCAAGGTTGGTCAGCGAGTAACCGCAAACCCGGTACTCTTCGACAACACCTGCGAGTATTGCGATCGCGGCGAGGTAAACATTTGCGACAACCGTCCGTTCTATGGCACCGACCTTCCTGGCGCATTTGCTAAGTACATGGCCATCCGTGCAACCAATATCATCCCGATGCCCGATGACGTTACCTTCACCCAGGGCGCTCTGCTCGAGCCTCTCTGCGTAGCAATGAACGCTGTAGAGCGTGTAAATCCGCAGATCGGTGAAACCGCAGTTGTAATCGGCCCTGGCGCTATTGGTCTGCTCATGGTTGCTCTGTTGAAACAGGCTCGTGGTATCCGCAAGGTTATCGTAACCGGCCTCGATGCAGACGCTAAGCGTTTCAAGGTTGCAGAGCAGCTCGGTGCTATCACGGTTAATGGCTCTGAGTGCGATGTTGTTGAGAAGGTTAAGGAACTCACCGGCGGCAAGGGCCCCGAGTGCATCTTCGACGCAGCTGGTCATTGGACCGTATCCGAGCAGGCTGTTCAGATGGTTGCTAAGGGCGGTCGCATCGGTATTACGGGTCTTCCCGCAAAGCCTTCTTCTATCCCGATGACCGACATCGCTATGCGTCAGATCAGCATCATCGGCAACCGTGCTTACGAGCGTAAGCATTGGCGTCAGGCTCTGAGCCTGCTGGCTAACGGCTTGGATATCTCCATGATCTCCAACATGGTTATTCCTCTGAAGGATTGGCGTAAGGGCATGGAGTTCATCGAGTCTGGCGAAGGCCTTCGCGTAGTTCTGGAGCCGTAAGAAGAACTCATTCTTGTTGTATGAAATAGCAAGAGACTTAAAAAGGGTGCTGACACCACGGTGCCGGCACCCTTTTTCGCAAAATTTCGATGTGTCGAAAGGCATATTTGATCGTTAGGAGAATCCAATGGCAGGATTGCAGGGAGTTAAGGTAATTGAGCTTACCCAGTATGCAGCTGGCCCGGCCGCAGGTCGAGCTCTTGCTGAAATGGGTGCTACGGTTATTAAGGTTGAGCCGTTTACGGGCGATGAACAGCGTACTCAGGGCTTGGCTTGGGGCATGAGATTCCGAACCGAGTTTGACGATGTGGCATATGATTGCGGTTCCTTCAACAAGGAATGGACCGCAATCAACTGCAAGAGCCCTGAGGGTCTGGAAGTTATGTATCACCTTCTTGAGACGGCAGATATCTTCCTTACTTCTCTTCGCTCGGGCGCACTGAAGCGTCTTGGTCTTGACTATGAGACGTTGCACGAGAAGTTCCCTCGCTTGGTTTGGGCTCAGAACCGTGGCTATGGCGAGCATGGCCCCATGAAGGATGCTAAGGGCTTCGATGCAACCGCATTTGCTGCCCGCTCTGGCTTTGTAAGCGCAATTCCCCAGGCAAACGCACACTACGAGCCTGGCAATTCCCCCATCGCTTTTGGTGACTGGAACACGGGTTGCGCACTGACTGCAGGTATTCTGGGCGCTTATGCTGGCGCTCTTCGCACCGGTGTTGGCGATAAGGTCACGGGCTCTCTGTATCATGTTGGCACTTGGGGCATGACTTCTGCCCTGATCGCTCAGCAGCAGGGTTGCGATTACCCGAAGGATCGCATGGAGGCAAAGTGCCCCACCAACAATTCATATGTATCTTCCGATGGCATCTGGTTCCTCATGTGCTTCGGCAACTACAACAAGTATTGCAAGTTGGTATTCGATACTTTGGAGATGGATCCGAAGTACTACACCGAAGAGCAGTACAACACGCTTGAGGCACTGGCTGACAATGGCAAGTATGTCGAGGTCGTAGCTGAGATGCATCAGGCATGCAAGAAGTTCACCTATGAAGAGCTTGAGAAGCGTTTCCGCGAGAACGACATTCCGTTCGAGAAGATCCAGACCGTTACCGACGTTCTTCAGGATCAGGAAGCATTCGACAACGACCAGCTCCGTTACATGAAGTACGAGAAGCAGGGTCCTTCGAGCCCCTATGGCGAAGAGGAAGATTACGTAATCACCACCATGCCGTTCCGTCTGGACAGCATTGGCGATCCTGTTCTGCGTCGCTCCCGTCCTACCGGTTACGACACGCGCAGGATCCTCAACGACTATGGCTATGACGATGCAACCGTCGACAAGCTTGTCGAGGACGGCGCAGTAATGTGCTACACCGGCGATCCGCTGCCCGCTTCCGTTTTGGAGCCCAGCTACGGACCGAATTCCAAGAGGGACTAGGAGGATACTGACATGTCACGAGCAAACACTCCATTTTCTGGGCTTACCGTTCTCGACTTCTCCCGTTACCTGCCAGGCGGTTATGCAACCCAGGTACTCGCTGACCTTGGTGCAACGGTAATCAAGGTTGAAGATACTGGTCTTGGCGACTTCATGCGTCACGACTATCCCACCAAGGGCGGCGGCATTTCCTACTACATCACCGCACTTGGCCGTAATAAGAAGTCGGTTTCGCTGAATCTCAAGAACGAAGAAGTTGTTGATTGGTTTAAGAAGATGGCCAAGGAAGCCGACGTTATCGTCGAGAGCTTCCGCCCTGGTGTAACCAAGAAGCTGGGTATTGACTACGATACGATCAACGAGATCAACCCTCGTATCATCTATTGCTCGATTTCCGGCTATGGCGCCGAGGACCCTCGCTCCAAGAAGGCCCAGCATGACTTGAACATGCAGGCAACGAGTGGTTACCTGTCCGTAAACCATGGCTCCACCTCGCCTTTGCATCTGTGCGACCTTTCTTCCGGCATGGTTGCAGGCCAGGCTCTTCTTGCGGCTCTGTATGCTCGCGAGCAGACTGGCAAGGGCACGTACATTGATACTTCGATGTTCGATTGCTTCGTTTGGTGGAACTCGCTTCTTGATTCTCGCTGGTGCTTCAACGACGGCGAGTGCAAGCGTGACGACCTCGAGTATCCTTCCACTGCTTACAACGTGTACGAAACGGCAGACGGCGGCAAGCTTGCTCTTGGCATGGTTGAATCCAAGTTCTGGGAGCCCTTCTGCGATGCAATCGGTCATCCTGAAATCAAGGGCGACGGCTTGAAGCGTCGCTGGGAAGCTCCTGAGTCATTCAAGACTGTTGAAGAGGTTATCAAGAGCAAGCCTCTGGCAGAGTGGATGGAATGGCTTGAGGACAAGGACTTCTGCATTGCTAAGGTCAACACCAAGACCGAAGCAGTTGAGCAGATTACGCGTGAGAACCCCGAGGCTTTGGCATGGGTTGACTTCCCTCGCGTAGGCCGTGTTCTTCAGACTGGTCTTCCTCATCATCTGTCCACCATCCCGGTTAACATCGCTGATTTCGAAGAGGCTTCTGTCCTCGGTGGCGATACCGCTGAGTACCTTAAGAAGGTCGGCGCAGACGATGAGACCATTGCTCGTCTTAAGGCAGAGGGCGGTATCCGCCTCGGTGACGACATCGTTCCCGAAGAGGATCGTGCTCCTGTAGCTCCAGTTGAATAGAAGTCGACAGTTCAAGCTGCTTTAATGAAAGGCGCCCCTAGTGGGCGCCTTTCTTGTTGTTCTGCTGCGTGTGAGGTGGGGTAGTCGATCTTGATCAAGGTGCTGATGATGTCATAGGGGCATTCCTGTGGCTTCGTCAGAGTTTTGCGTTTCGTGGGGCAATCTGCCGAACGTGCGCCAGCGAAACGAACGGCGGTTAACCTGTGTCTGCAATTGGCGATCTGTCTTGCGCAAAGGCAGGGTAGGGTGGTTTGCTCACTGTTGTTAAAACGATCTAGCTGAACGTGTTTTACCTGTTTGCTCGCTGAATAACTATTTTCTTGCGATAAACCAATTATTCAGGCACGACAACCAAAAGCTATTCATTTGCCTTATAGCTTTTTAAGAAAACTGACACCCTTCGGAATTTGAAATATAACCTGTTCACCGTAAAATAAGACCTGTAAGCAAAAGCTTATGAAACTGCAACGGTTAGGGGGACCAATGAATCCTAAAGCTACCATTACGGATGAGCAGTTCCAGGCGTACCTCAAGCAGATCCGCGAATTGGCAGAGGGCCCATTCGACGAGATGCAGAAAGAGATTGAGGTAACCAATACTTTCCCGGAGAAGTTCTATGAACTCGCCAAGGAAAACGATCTCTATCGCTTCTATCTTCCCGAAGAGTACGGTGGATGGAACCTCAACGAGCTCGAGATCCTGAAGGTTCAGGAAGAGTTCTCTCGTGGCCCTGGCGGAATGCGTATGCATCTCCATCATGCTGCTGACATGAACTGGCGTATCCTTGAGGACTACGGCAAGCAGGAGCTGAAGGATCAGCTCATGGACAAGTTCCAGGACAAGACTATTTACTGCAACTTCGCTATCACTGAGAAGACCGGCGGTACGGGCGCAGACCTTCACACCACCGCAGTTAAGCAGCCTGACGGTTCTTATATTCTGAACGGCGAGAAGTGGCTCATCTCCCACACTGACTGCTCCGATTACACCTATGTAATCGCAGTAACCGACCAGGAAAGCGATAAGGACTCCCGTCTTTCCGCATTCCTCGTTCCCAACGACGCACCTGGCTTTGAAATCATCCCTATGCCCCACATGATGGGTTGCAGGGGTGCTGGCCATGCAGGCTTGAAGTTCACCAACCTCAAGCTCGATCCTATCTACCTGCTCGGCGAAGAGGGTCAGGGCATGGAAGTTGCTATCCACTCCCTGAGCGTTTCCCGCGTACACATCGCTTGCTCTAACTTGGGCATGGCACAGCGTATGCTCGAGATCTCCCTCAAGCGCGCTGCTGATCGTGTAACCTTCGGTAAGCCGATCATCAAGCGTCAGGCAATCAAGATGAAGATTGCTAACATGCAGATGATGATTCATGCACTGCGCACCTTGGTTTACGACTTCGCTCGTGACTTCGACATCGACCAGAACAACGAGTTCATCGACGAGAAGGCTGCAATCTGCAAGCTGTTCTCCATCGACACGGTTCGCCTGGTTTCCGATGAGATGCTCGAGATCTTCGGTGGCGACGGCTACTTTGAGGATTCTCCTTACGGTCCTACCGAGCGTCTGTATCGTGACTGCCGCGCTATGTGGCTCGAGGAAGGTGCTCCTACCGTTCAGCGTATCACCATCGCTCGCGAGTGCGAGAAGCATGGCGGCCGCATCGAGTACCTGCACTAAGGCTTCCTGAAAGATTGCGATTGCAAATCTTTTAACAAACCTGGTCATTTAAAGGCCTCTGTCCTATAAACTGGGACGGAGGCCTTTTTTTATGCGAGGTGTGAGGGGTCGCAATGAATCTATCGCAGTTAAGGTATTTCAGAAAACTGGCACAGGTCCAGCATTTTACTCGGGCAGCGGAAGAGCTGTTTATTACTCAGCCTGCTCTCTCCAATTCCATTAAGCAGTTGGAGGGCGAGCTTGGCATTCCCCTGTTCGAACAACACGGTCGCAACGTTCGACTTACGAAATTCGGCAAGGAATTTAACGAATACGTGTCAGAGGGTCTCGACGTTATAGACAAGGGAATCCAAGTAGCGCAGGAACATGCGAACAGTCTGTCGGGAACTATCGATATTGGCACAATTTTTACTCTGCAGGCGGACTATCTGCCGGCTCTTTTGAGGGAGTACCGTTGTCGGTATGGCACCCATGTTGATGTGCGTCTGTATCAAGGGCTAACCCAAGGTTTGGTCGAAAGCCTTACCGACGGAATGTACGACATCGTGATCGGTGCGTATGTCGAAAATCGTCCCGACTTGGAATTCGTTCCGGTTTCGGCTCAAGACTTGGTGGCCATTGCCCACGAAGATAGTCCTTGGGCTAAGAAGGACAGCATTTCGCTTGACGAGCTTAAGAACACCGAGATTGTTACCTATCGCCCCGAAACGCCCGTTGGCGCTGAGGTGAAAGAACTGGTTTCCGCTCATGACCTTACTGTGCGTCAATGGTGCGACGACGAGATCACTTTGGGAAGCGTGGTTGATGTTGAACCTGAATTGGTGGGCATTTCGCTGAAAACGCTGGGTCTTGCTCCATTCCCTCAGCTGCATACGCTTCGAATCAAGGAAGTCGAGCCCGGTTTCCATCCGGTGTATTTGATTTACCGCAAAAACGCTCATAAAACTCGTGCGGTAGAAAACATCATTTCGCTTGCGGAGAGCCTTCGATGGGATCCAGCAACCGAGACGCTTCGCGAGAAGGGTGCGAAGGCGGATAGCTAATTGCGGGATTGGGACCAATTGCCAACCTGCTTTTCCGTGATCATCGGACATGCTTTTGAGGGTCTATAGTTAAGTTCCCCAGGGGGGAGGGCGCATGCTAGACAGGATTGCCAACGTAGTTCCGTACGTAGCATTTCTTGTTGCGCTCTTTTTCGTGGAACTGCAGTTGTTTGGTGTAGAAGATGCGTTGTTGGGCGTTATTTTCCAGTCGTTCGCTCGAACAATGGTTGAATCTGCGGGGCTTTCGTTTGTCAATTACCTGAAGCATGCTGCGTTGTTTCTTGTAATGAGTCTTTGCTCGTCGCTTGCGGGCCTTCACCCTGTGCTGCTGGTGGCTGGTAGCGCGGTATATATGTTCTGCATTACCTTGATGAATTCCGATGATTACCTCCCTCGAAATTTCTTCATGCTGGGTTTGGGCTTTCTGCTGTTGGAGATCTATCCTATTTCTGCGCATGAGATACCGATGCGCATGGTGGCAACCTTGTTTGCCGTTGCCTGTACCACTGCGTTTATTTATGCCATGCGCTACTTCTTGGCGCAAAGCGAGATAACCCAAGATCGAGGCTTCGTTATGAGGGCGTTCGATGACATCGGATTTCAACTGATCGATCTTTCGAACCTCGATGTGAGCAAACTTGATGCTCATAGGGTGTATGACATTACTCGAGAGTATTGCAACAAGGAGTATGGCAACGTCTTCCGCCAAGGCGGTGTATTAAGTGGGCGGCAGCGATATACGTTTTCGCTTTTGATATGCGCCGAGCAAATAGCCGACATGATGCACGGCGCCTCACGCAACGTGCATTCCATGGAGCAGGCAGAACGGGACTATCTGCTCGATCTATCCGAAGTCTTTCTGGGCTTTGGGCAAGGGCGCATCAAGCAGGTTCGCGCCATGATATCGGCGCTTCAGGAATTTCTCGATACGCATCGGTTGGAAAACCTTGAGCACGATACGGCGTGGCGCGCAACGCTAGAGGCGATGATGTACACGTTGAGCGACAGTAAGGCATCGCGTGATAATTCAACGCCGTTTGGATTGGGTGTTCGTTACCGACTGCACTTTATCAAGGACAACTTCAGTCTTAAGAATTCTCAGCTTAGGTTTTCTATTCAGCTTGGCGTAATCGTTGGAGTGTCCTTTGCGGTTTCTGAGCTCATGCTGCTCTATATGGATACGCGCTTCGGCGCATGGATTCCCATCACTTCGTTCCTGATGATGAACACGTACCGCGATGAAACGATGAGAATGATGGGAAAACAGCTTTTGGGCATGCTGGTTGGCATGGCGGTGTTCGTGGCCGTCACCCATTTCATCCCCGAATCTGTTCGGATACTCTGCGTTCTCATTATGGGCTATGGCGTTATCTTGATGAACTTTGGCCCTGCAGTTTCTATGGCCGCTGGTACGCAGATGGCGCTTGCCGCCCTGTATCCCACCATGTCGCTCGGGGATACACTGATGATGCGTTTGGTGTTTGTTCTTTTGGGAACTCTCGTGGTGCTGTCGATTATTTTCGTTTTCTTGCAATCGCGCAGATCCATGACGATTTCCCACAAGATGAGTGAAATGGAGCGTGTGGACGAAAGGCTGCTGGATCAGATACGAATCGATATCGAACATGGGCAAGCCGACAGTGATCGAAGCATTCAGTTGCTGTACTACCTCCACATGAATGCTTCGATTCTGGGTTCGCTAGCAAATAAAGTTGGCGATACTATGGCCGATGAGGTGAAGCGGCTTATTGAAGCGAATTACCAGTTCGCCATGGACGCCGCCCATGCCATTGTGTTCTTGAACTCCGATATCAAAAAGCAGCGTTTTGCGCACTTGAGGGGCACTACGAGCAAGCTACGGCTTAAGATCGATGACTTGCCGCTGACCAACAGTGATGGCGATTAAACGAGCGTTGACACGGCGCGCTGTAGGATTGGCTGCTGTTGCGTGCGCATGGGGCATCGAGTCTGATGTTCGTGGTATCGAAGATCAGAGCCGCGATTTCTGCATGCGAACTTCGTTCTCTAGATTGATCGGAATTGCTTCTTCGCATGGCGGTGCCGTTGGTGGGGTGGCAAACGATGCTGGAGGCAGAATCTATGCAAGGCGTTCAACCTCAAGAGCGTTTGTCCGCGATCAAGCCTAGGCGGAAGATAGGTCCTGCCGAAATCCATCAATCAGGCTTAGCAAGCTTAAGCCATCCTCTTGCTTCTTGGATAGAGGCATGAGGATGGCTCATGTATGGGATTTGGCGTCTATTCGTCTATGAAGAGGTTCGAAGCTTCGTCCTTGAAGGGCTGGATGGATTCGATCATTTTCGTAAGCTTTTTCTCGAATTTCTTAATGGAGTCTTTGCCGACGGGTAGCCAGAAGGGCAGGGGGTTCGACGAGCTTACCACCTTGTATACAAACTCGGCAGCTTTTTGAGGGTCGCCGTGTTGTTGGTAATTGTGGTCCAGGCAAAACTCTTCCGCGCCGCGAGCAGGCGTGTTGTCGTATGCCTCAAGAGGGGCATCGGGCGTGTGGATGGAGGTTCCGTCGAAGAAATTGGTGCGGAACATGCCCGGCTCTACTACCATGCTTTCAATGCCAAAGGGTTTCATTTCAAGTGAAAGCACTTCGCTTACTGCGGCAACGGAGAACTTTGTTGCGTCGTAGAGGGCTCCGCCAGGATCGCAAGCAAAACTAGCCATGGAGCCAATGTTTACAATGCGTCCTGAGCCCTGTTTGCGCATATGGGGTAGTACCGCGCGGGTAACATTCATCATGCCGAATACGTTGGTGTCGAAGATGGCGCGAGTCTCCTCGTCGGTGGTCTCTTCGAGCGATCCGAAGATCCCGTAACCCGCATTGTTCACCAAGACATCGATGCGACCGAATTCCTTAATTACCTGATTTACGGCTTCTTTGATTTCGGATTGGTTGGTCACGTCGAGCTTTACGGGCAAAAGCTGCTCGGATTCCCCGAAGGCTGCCTGTGCCGCTTCCGGTTTGCGGGCACCTGCTGCGACGCGGCAGCCATGATCGAGCGCTGCCTGAGCGAATGCCTTGCCGAATCCTCGGCTTGCGCCGGTGATAAGCCAAACGGGAGTTTCCATTTCAGTTCCTTTCTTCGCGCGTCTGCCTGCGAAGAACAAGAAGCCGGGCAGTCGCTCGTATTCATGCTCTGCGGGTTAACTTGACTGCGACACCTTATTTGAGAGCGTTGCGATGCTGTCGCTGCTCTTCTTGATTTTAGCTTCAATGCGGGTTTTTTCGTCGCCCGTTGCCGGAGTGGGTTGGTAGTTGTTTGAATTGGAAACAGAAGAAATCGAGCAGGGGATAACGTTGATGTTGTCGTCGGTGGCAACATCGTTGCCCGTTACCGTGAACGTTTGCTGGAAGATCATGCAGTCTTTATCGGATGGGTTGGGGTTGCCGCCGAAGCAGAAGTTGCCCAGGCTGTATACGATGTAACGACCGTTGTACTTCTCGTATCCCTGTATTACGTGAGGGTGGGATCCGATAACAAGATCGGCTCCCTCGTCAACGGCAATGTGCCCCAGCTGAATTTGCGTTTCGTCGGGGACCGTTTCCTTTTCGGTACCCCAATGGAAATAGACGGCAACAAGCTGAGCTCCGTTTTCCTTGGCGGTTTTGATGTTTTGCTTGAGCTCGTCTTGAATGTCGAGGTGTTTTGCCAGTTCGTAGGTGCCAATGAGGGCAACCTTCACGCCGTTGACCTCGCGATAATCAATGCGGTCGTAGCCAAAGGTTCCAATTCCTGCGTTTTCCAGAGCGGAAATGGTGTCGGTGTAGCTTTGCTCGCCGTAGTCACGTGAGTGATTGTTGGCGAGTGATGCTGTTTCAACGTTGCCCTTCACGAGGATTTGCGCATAATCGGCGGGGCCTTTGAAGGCGAAGGTCTTATCCTGGCGTGTAGAGGAGGTGGTTAGGGTTCCCTCCATGTTCACCACGGTAAGATCGTCGTTTTTGAAGATGTCGGCAACGTTGGCGAGAAAATAGGATGGGTCATCGACCGCTTCATATTTAGTGTTGAAGCTGGTATCGGAGCTGAAATTAACATCAGTTCCCAAGGTGCAGTCGCCAGCAAACGTAACCGTAAGCGTAGTGGGCGTTGGTGCTGCATCGGCGGCGGCAAGCGTCTCTTCCTGGGTGTTTTGGCTCGAGCCGCCAAGAGTTCCGACCAGGGTGGTTACGAGAAAAATAACGACAACGAGGGCTGCTGCTCCACCAACGAAAAAGGGCAGGTTACTGCGTTTTTTCGAGTATCCATGGCGAACGTAGGTGCCGGTTCCTTGGCGAGGCGTGAGCGTCTGGTAGGAATGCTGTTCGTGGATAGGCGTGCGACTTGCTCTACGAGAAGACGGGGTGGTTCGGTGGCCGGAAACGTGCCGTTGGTTGGGGCGTTGCTGGCCTCGTTGCGGTGGCTGTTGCCGACGGCCCTGCTGTCGGCGTGAGCGTGCTGATTGTTCCGATTCACGCGGATCGGTACGGAAGGTGCTGCTGTGGGAAGGTTGCGTGAAGGCACCCTCCGAATAATCGGATGCATGGCTGGCCTGTCGGCGAGGTGCGGGGCGTCCGTCTATCTGGTGGCGCTGCGTGGTGCGATTGCTGCGCGTTTGAGCACGGCGGTTCGTGTTGCGTTCGTTCATGGGGTTCCTTTTGTTGTGCGATGAAATCATGGTACCAAAGCTCGCCATCATCAGGGAGGATGCGGCTTAGCTTTCCTTGAGTGAATTGTGTGAATAGGAGATGAGGCTCATATACTGGAAGAGAGAAGCGGTGCATGGCACCAGCGTCGTATGTGGGCTGCAGGAGAGAAGGGGCGTTGCTCATGGGCGAAGGCTCATTATTCGCAAAACTGACACGAGCTGCATTGTGTGTAGTGGTTGCGATGACTCTGGCGTTTTTCCCCTTGGTTCTCTGTTCATGCGATTCGCCCGATCAGAAAACCCATGTTACCGTTTCGGTATGGGACGATTCTGTGCTCACTTCGGGGTTTGCTCAGTATATCGAAGAGCAGAACCCTGATTATGAAATAGAGTGGATTGTGGGGGATGACTCGCTTGATTTCTATGACTATCAGGCAAAACACGGATCGCTGCCCGATGTCATCCTAACGAAGGACTTCAACCGCGTAAGCGCCGAATCGCTTTCTGCTTCGCTCTACGATCTCGGGGAAACGGATATCGCGGCATCGTATAGCGAAGATACGCTCAGGTCGATCCCCTGCAATTCCGATGCGGTGAAATATTTGCCAGGTGCGAGTGGCTTTGAGGGCATAGTAATTAATAGCTACCTATTTGATTTGTACGGCGTTTCCGTTCCGAGTGATAAGCAGTCGTTTATCGAGGCATGCAAGGCCTTTTCGGAAAGGGGAGTTGAGCCGCTTGCTGCAGGCATGGCCGACACCGAAATCTGTTATGAGGTCATGCAAGGGTTTGCCGATGCTTCGCTGGTGTCCGAGACGGAAGATTTTTTGAGTCAGGTGTTGAAGCGCGATTCGAGCTCGGTTTCCGTAGATGCCTCCTCGTTCCCCGATGCGCTTTCGTATTTGAGTGATCTTATGGCCCAGGGCGTTATCAGCACCGAGAGTTTCAATGAGACGCCTGATCAAGCCGGGCAGAAATTCTTAGATGGGAAAGCGGCAATGCTGTTCTTGTCTGATGGCCAAGCTTCGTCGTATGGCGCCCAGCATAATATGACCGTAAGGGCCCTGCCGTTTTTCGGGGACTCTTCGAGCTGGGCATTTGCTCAGCCAGTATTTATGGGGATGGCCAGCGATGTGAAAACCCAGGGGGTTGCCTCTACCGCGAGCGACGAGGTTGTACACAAGGCTGCAGTTGATGTGCTTTCGAGCATTATGAGTGTCGATGCCCAAAATTATTATCTGGGTCTGTATGGCATAGATAAATTGGTATCTACTTCTGCAGATGATCCGATTCAGCTTCCCGATGCACTTTCTTCTCTTTCATCGAGCTTGGAAGAGGGAAGCGTCCGAACGTTTCTGCCCAATAGGCTCGCATCGAATGCGGTTGGCGAAACGCTCTCGGACGTTGTAAAGGGAGAAGTTGATGCTGCGGGTGCCCTTGATGAAGTGGAGGGCCTGTTGAAGGCTGAGCAATCTGAAGATAAAAAGGTGCTTACTTCGTTTTCCGAGGGCGTGAGCGGCCTTTTCGACGACACGAAGGGTAACGTTGCTGCTCTAGACATCGCCCAAGTGTCGTCGCAGGCGTTGAATACTGATGTATTTGTCGTTTCGCCCCATGCTGCGCGCTGCCCCCTGTATGCGGGAGATAAGACGGCAACGGATTTGGCCTATTCGGTTGCAAAGATGCCCGTTGCTGTGGTCTCTCTTTCGGGAGATGAACTTACCGAGTATCTTTCGCGTTGCGTGGCGGCGGCAAAAAGTCCCTACGATTTGCCGGTGGTAAGCGGGCTGCATCTGGAGATAGCTCAGAAAAACGGCTCATACCATCTTGAATCGGTGGCGAAGATCACCTCATCGGGTCCGCAATCTGGTGGAACCGACACTTCTTCGGCCAACGAAGGGCGAGAATCAACAGCCGATCTGCACTCTGGAGATACCTATACCGTAGGCATCTCGTCATTTTCCTGGGAGACGGAACTCTCCGAAGCGGGCGCTTACGATCCTGTTGGACAGAAAGGCTCCCTGCAGGATGTCTGGGTAGATGCATTTCGTGATGGCAAGGTTGCCAGCTTGCCTGCCTATCAGGATTACTTTGCTTTTTCCTAGGATGCTTTCGGTGTATTCTGACTCTGATAAACGTGCAAGAAAGGTAATCAGGGCATGATCATAAAGAAGACCCCTCATCAAATTGAGGAAATGGCCGAAGCGGGCCGCTTGTCTGCTAAGGTTTTGCGTGAAGTGGGTGCGCGGGTAAAGCCAGGCGTATCTACTGCCGAGCTGGATCGCATCGCTGAGATGATTATCCGCATGGAAGGCGGTATCCCCGCTTTCAAGGGGTACGGCGGATTCCCCGGCAGCATTTGCGCATCAGTGAACGACCAGATCGTTCATGGCATCCCCTCCAATTCCGTCATTCTTCAGGAGGGCGATATCCTTTCCATTGATACGGGCGCTATCGTAAAAGGATGGGTTGGCGACAACGCTTGGACGTATCCGGTTGGCAAGATCTCTCCTGAAAAGAAGCGCCTGCTCGAGGTTACCGAACAGTGCATGTGGGCTGGCATCGAGGCCGCTCGCCCTGGCAATCATCTGGGTGATATCGGCCATGCTATTCAGGAGATTGCCGAGCGTGCTGGCTACGGTGTTGTGCGCGAGTATGTGGGTCATGGCGTGGGTCGCGATATGCATGAAGACCCCAATGTTCCCAACTACGGCCGAAAGCACACTGGAATTAAACTTGAGCCTGGCATGGTTATCGCCATTGAGCCTATGATCAATATCGGTACCTATAAAACCAAGGTTATGAGCGATGGTTGGCTTGTTTGCACACGCGACGGTAAGCCTTCTGCCCATTTCGAGAAAACCGTTGCTATCACTGAAGATGGCCCCCGCGTTCTGACCACGGAGCCTGATTACCGTCGCCCGGTAAACAAATAGCTTCGGCTTGAGGTCGAATAGCCCTCATCGGGCGTTCGTTCGACCGTCTTTTTGTGTCGACTGGCTTAGCCTTTGACGCCGTCCGTTCCCTAAGCGCCTCTGCGGAGGCGCTTTTTCATTGCCCAATTGGTGGCGGGCTGTAACGGCGAGCATGTTTGAGGTAGAAGGCTTCAATGGGGCAAAGGGGCTTTGAGGGACGGCTATCACTCGCGGGATTGCTTGCCAAAGTACCCTCGGTGTTTCGGCGCTGTTTCCATATCATTGATCGCTCTGTTAACTGCCGATCTACCTGCGTTTTTGGAGAACTATGCGAAATACCCGCTTTTGACCTGGTGTTTTGTAAATTTCCAATCAGCTTGACGAGCGTTCATGTTAAGCGTGCGTTTCAAAGCTTTTGACCCTTTGTTAAACAGGGCGCATCGCGCTTGTCGCGGGCAAAAGCGGTTCTAATATGAGCCTGTCGAGTTCAACGGAGAGCTCGAATGTATGAATTGCCCTCGATCGAAGCCTCTCTGGAAGGCATTCCGGCGAGTACGGCAATATGAGTGGCTCAACGGCGAGTCTCTGGCAGCTGCGTAAGTGGCTGGCGCAAGAATATCGATCTTACGCAAAAGGAGTGATCGCCTTATGACACCGCCAACAGATGCCGCCGTTTTGGGTGGCATAACCGCAGAATCGAAAGAATACTTTGAAAAGCGCTCCCTTAAGAAGGGCGCCGTAAACTGGGTATTGCTTATGAGCTTGGGCATTGCCTACGTAATATCCGGAGACTTTTCCGGATGGAACTACGGCATAGGTTACGGTGGCTGGTTCGGAATGCTTATCGCATTCTTAGTCATGGGAGCCATGTACTTGTTCATGGTGCTAGGCTTGGCTGAAATGTCCTCTGCCATGCCCGCAGCTGGCGCTGGCTATGGCTTTGCCCGCCGCGCCATGGGCAAAGTGGGTGGTGCGCTGACCGGGTTCGCCATCCTGATTGAGTACACGATTTGCCCCGCTGCCATCTCGACGTTTATTGCTGCGTATGTGCATGCGTTGGGCCTGTTCGCCGATATCCCCTCGGTTGCCATCATCGGCTTCTTCTTTATTGCTTTTGTTGGTATCCACCTTATTGGTGTTGGCGAAGCATTAAAGATCGTATTTGGCATTACCGCTATTGCCATGATCGCCCTTATCGCTTTCGTTGTTGGCATTGCGCCTCACTTCGAAGTGGCGAATCTCTTCAATATCGCCCCTGCCGTAGATGGGGGTACGGCACTTCTGCCTTTCGGTGTTGCCGGTGTGATTTCTGCTCTCCCATTTGGTATTTGGCTGTTCCTCGCTGTTGAGGGCGTTCCCCTGGCAGCGGAAGAATCGGCAAATCCAAAGAAGGACATGCCAAAGGGTATTATCGGTGCAATGCTGACCCTCATGGTTACGGGCGCTTTGGTTCTGTTCCTTACTACAGGCGGTGCTGGCGCTGAGTTCGCCGGCGCTGCAGCTGCTCCGTTGGTTGATGCATTGAATGAAGTTGGCGAAGGTCCTCTTGCGACGTTCGTGAACTACGCTGGTCTGGCCGGCCTGGTTGCTTCGTTCTTCTCGACGGTATTCAGCGGCTCCCGCCAAGCATTCGCTCTTTCCCGAGCTGGCTATTTGCCCAAGTTCCTTTCCGTCACGGGCTCCCGTAAAACCCCGTTTGTTGCCCTGCTCGTTTTGGGCACCATTGCCTTTACCTTGGCTGCCGTAGTTCAAGACGGCGACATCCTCCTGAACATGGCGGTATTCGCTGCATGCGTTTCCTACGCAATGATGAACCTTTCCCACATTATCTTGCGCAAGAAGGAGCCAGGCATGGAGCGTGGCTTCAAGGCCCCTGGTGGAATCGCCCTTACCAGCATTTCTTTTGCTCTTTCCCTGGTAGCTATCGTTTCGACCTTCACGGTTGACGCCTTCGCTGCAGGCTGCACCCTTGCAGTTCTTGCGGGACTGATGGTGTACTTCTTCGCCTATTCGCGAAAGCATCTGGTAGGAAATGCTCCTGAAGAAGAATTTGCCGCTTTGAAGGCTGCGGAAGCTGAGTTGAGTTAGACCGTTGCCGCAGGGGCAGTTTGGCCCCTGCGGCGTGTATTCCCCGCTGCGAGGGGAAGGAGATGCTGTGATTGATTCGGTGATTTTCGATTGCGACGGAACGCTGCTTGACTCGATGCCCGCATGGCATGCACTGCAGGAGCGATTTGCCCAAAAGGCGGGAATCGCCCTCAACCCCATGCAATTGGTTCGTTTGAATGCGAATACTCTCCCCGAAACAGCAGCCTTTTTCCATCGGGAATGCGGCTTGGGCAGTTCGGTTGAAGAGGTTCTGGATGATGCCCATCAGATCCTTCTTAGCGAGTATTGCGACAACGTTCTGGCCCGAAGCGGCGCGGTGGAGCTCGCCCGCCGGCTGAGTGGCGACGGCGTGAAGCTCGCGGTTGCCTCGTCAAGCCCTGTTGACTTCCTTCAAGCGGGCTTGGAGAGAGCGGGCATATTCGACTTGTTCGATGTGGTTGCCTCTGCGGAAGGCGAGGGTAGGACGAAGAGCGACCCCCAGTTCAGCGCAAGCGTCGCTTTCAGGCTTGGCGCAAATCCCGCCAACAGCTGGTGTGTTGACGATTCGGCGTATGCATTGGGCGCAATGGTGCAGGCGGGCTTTATGACTTTGGGCATATACGACTCCGATAACGCAGGCACAAAAGAGGATCTGCGCGAAGCAGCCGATAGCTTCATAAACGGTTTCGAAGAATTGGATTACGAGTGCTTTGTGCGCGGCTGGAAAAGAGAGAGCGTTGCCATCCGCTGAGGGGTGCAAGCTGAAGAGCCGGCGCAGGCTGAATTAACTTAAGTGAGAGGAAGAAAATGGGTTGCAAGAGCGAAGACGTTGGCATCCTTGAATCGAACAGTTTCAACGTTGCCAATATTGATTCTTTGGAAGGCGATTTGAAGAGCCTGGTTGAACGCCGAGCGGTGCTGGGCCCTTGTTATCGCCTGTTTTACCAGAAACCATTGCATTTGGTGCGCGGCAAGGGAACGCGCCTGTTCGACGCCGATGGTACCGAGTACCTTGATATGTATAACAACATTCCCTCGATGGGCCATAGCAATCCGGCAATCACCGAAGCGGTTACTGGTCAGCTGCAGTTGCTGAATACGCATACTCGCTATGTGCATGAGAACATCTTGGACTATGCCGAGGACTTGCTTTCGACTATGCCCGAAGAAATCGATCGCGTAATGTTCATGTGCTCGGGTTCGGAGGCCAATGACCTGGCGGTGCGCTGCGCTCAGTTTTATACAGGCGGCGAGGGAATTATCGTTACCGGCGAAGCGTACCACGGCAATACGGCTTTGATCTCGGGTCTCTCCCCGTCGATCGGTAAAAGCGTTGCCATGAGCCAGACCATGCGCATGATTCCTTCCCCTGACACGTTCAGGTTGGAAACCGACGATTTGGGTGCATGGATGTGCGAGCAGATTTCCATCCAGATTCAGGACATGCGTCGCCACGGCATCAGGTTTGCCGGCGTGTTGTTTGATGGCATCTTTTCTTCCGATGGCGTTATTCCTGGTGCGCCGGGCTTCTTGAAACCAGTTGTTGATTTGGTTCACAAAGAAGGTGGCGTGTACATTGCCGATGAGGTGCAGCCAGGGTTCTGCCGTACCGGCGATGCCTTCTGGGGCTTTGCGCGTCATGGTATCGTGCCCGATATCGTAACTATGGGCAAGCCCATGGCGAACGGCATTCCTTGCTCTGCCATGGCAATAAAGAGCAAGGTCCTCGATGCGTTTGCGCAGGATAACCCCTACTTCAACACGTTTGCCGGAAACCCTGTTTCCATGGCTGCTGCTCAGGCGGTTCTTAACTACATCCGCGAAAACGACATTTTGGAGCACACCCGCGTTATGGGCGAGAAGCTTCGCGCTGCTGTGAGCGACATTGCAACGCGCCATCCTGAGCTTGCCGATGTACGTGGTGCCGGCTTGTTCACTGGCATAGAGGTGGTCCGCCCTGGCACGAAGGAAGCCGATCGGCCTTTCGCCGTTTCCCTTATCGAAAAGCTGCGTGAAAACCACGTGCTTATTTCCTTGTGCGGTCCTTACGGCAACGTGCTGAAGGTTCGTCCGCCGTTGGTGTTCGATGGCTCCGATCTCGATATGTTCGCAAGTGCCTTGGAAGCCTCGCTATCTCAGCTTGAGGCTTAGCACATGACGCTCGTTCTGCTTTGATGAACGAGCTTGAAAGGATACCCCCTCATGGCAAATAATTTTGAGAACCCCGAAGTATTTATGGAAGTGGCAAAAGCGGCAGCTGGACACTATGCCGATTCGTACGCGGTGAAGCTCCTTGCTTTTTCCGAGAATGCTACGTATTTGGTGTACGACCCTGCAACCGATGAAAAGCTGTTTGTGCTGCGTGTTGGGCGCCCTGGCTATCATACGCGCGAAGAATACGAAAGCGAGATAAGTTGGCTTCGCCAGATCAACGACTATACGCCGCTTAAGGTTGCCAACCCTATCCCCGCAAGCGATGGCTCCTACATTCAGGAGATCGAGAAGGATAAAGTAACGTACTTCTGCATTGCGACTGAATTTTTGACGGGCGAAACACTGGAGCACGATAACTCTCCAGAAGCGGCTCCCGCCCATTTTCGAACACTTGGGGAGACAACGGCCTACCTGCATCGCCAAACCGAGATTTGGAATGGAACCAAGGATATTAAGCGCTTTCACTGGGATTACGAGAACATGATTGGCGAAAATGCCGTTTGGGGCAATTGGCGCGATTATCCCGATCTGTACCCGGAAGCGGAGGCGAAGATCGAGTGCTGTTGCCAGATCATCAAGGCGCGATTGGACCGCTACGGCAAAACCGATCTGAACTATGGCGTGATTCATGCCGACTTGCGCGACACCAATATCTTGGTCGATGGCGATGTGATCAAGGTTATCGACTTTGACGATTTCGGTTTTGGCTGGCATCTGCACGATCTGGCGGGTGCGCTGACCTTCATCGAGGATAGGGAAGATGTTCCCGATTTGGTGAACGCATGGCTTGACGGATATCGCAAGGTTCTTCCTTTCACCGACACCGATTTCGTAGAAATCGACACGTTCATTTTGCAACGTCGTATCCAGATGATGGCTTGGATGGGGAGCCATCAAGATTCCACCCCCGTTCAGGGGTATATGCAGGGCTACATGGAGGGCACCATGAATTTGGCGGAGCGCTACCTGCGTCTTTTCGGTTAAACGCGGACTGCGCGACCAGATTAGACCCAGCTACTTCTGTGTATCGCGGACATCCCCGAAGGCTTTGCCGCTTTGCGGTTTGCTAATTCGCATGAACGAAAGAGGGAACACTTATGAAAGAAATAGAGATCATTATCAATGGTGACAAACTTGAGCGCGTAAAGCGCATCCTTTCTGCCTTCAGCAAGAACGGCATTTTCGTGAGCCAGGGTTTTGGCTACGGTCATCAGCAGGGCTACCATCAGGTGTACACACGCGATGACAATCGTGGCGTGAACATGCTCCCCAAGGTTTCGGTTCGCACCGTGGTGGCTGACGACTTGGTTGACCCGATTGTGAATGAGATGGTTTCGAGCATGGGCAACGCGACTTTTGGCGATGGTAAGATCTTCATAAAAGACGTTGCCGAGGCAATTCGCGTGCGAACAGGTGAAACAGGTGATGCGGCTCTGTAGTGGAGAGCCCGATAGTTTCAAACCCTAAACACTATGAAGCGGCTCCGCTCGCCTGGTTTCAGGAGGGCAGAGCCGCTTTTGTGTTGACGAATCTGCGGGTGAAACGAACGCGGCAGAACCGTGCCCGGCGGTTTCACGCTCAGGTGATGGCGCAGATGGGGATCCTGCATGTAGGGGATGGGCAAGATTCGCTAAGCGCAGGCCGATGCGCGCCGCCTTGCGGAAGCAAGGCGGCTAATGGCTCGCTTCGTAGCCCAAGATAATCGCTTCGGCAACTTCCGTTAGAGGCTTGCGCGTGTTCATGGAAATCTTCCGCATGCGACCGAAGGCCTCTTCTTCTGTTGCTCCTGCTTCAATGAGCAGGCATTTTGCCTTATCGATGAGACGTCGTGATTCCATGCGTGCTTTTAGCCGATCAAGCTCACCGTGCAGCTGTTCTTCTTGCTTGAAACGGCTGGTGGCAACCTCGATAGCGGCAACCAGATCCTTTTCGGCGAAGGGTTTCGTCACGTAGCCGAAAACGCCCATCTTGGACGCTTCCTTGACCTTGTCCGTCTGCGCGTAAGCGGTAACCATCACAACGGGGCATAGCTGTGCCTGTGCGATTTCCTGAGCTGCCGTGAATCCGTCATCGCCATCCATATGAGCATCCATAAGCGCGCAATCGGGTGCAAAGGCGAATGCCTTTTGAACCGCTTCGCGTCCGCTGCGTGCCTCTGCGACAATTTCGTAGCCCAGATCTTGCAGGGTTTCTTTCAGGTCCATGCGGATGATCGCTTCGTCTTCTGCTATTAGGAGCTTCATTGTTCCCCTTCTGGTGTTTGGTTCTGTTCGTTAAGGATGAGGTTGGGTATTTCGAATGTGAAGCACGCCCCAATGGGCGTTGCCACTTCTTCGAGTTCGCTGCGAAGATCGTCCTCGACCAGGGTGCGCATAAGGGTCAATCCCATGCTGGTTTGTCCTTGGATGGTGAATCCGCTGGGTAGCCCGCAACCGTCATCGCCGATAGTTACGCGCAGCCCTTTTTCGGTTTGCTTGAGACTGATGTTCACGTTCCCCTGCGTTTCTTCGGCGAATCCATGCTCGAAGGAATTGCACGTGATTTCAGCTATGACAAGCGCCAAGCTTATGGAAACGGATCCGGGAATAAGGCGCGGGGCTCCGGTAACTGTGATGCAAAACCGACTTGAGTCACCGCACATACTGGTTTTGACCTGCTGCGATACACGCCGAGCAAGTTCGATGGCGTCCACCTGTTCCTTGGTTGCCTCAGAGAGCATCTCATGCGCTATCGCCATGGAGCGAAGGCGCCCCGCCGCTTCGACCAGGACGCTTCTTGCCTCTTCGGAGGGGCAGCGGCGAATATGCAGGCGCATCAGTGATTCAACGGTTTGCAAATTGTTCTTCACTCGATGATGGACTTCATGAATGAGGGCGTCTTTCACGCGTATCTCACGGGCAAGCGCCTGTTCCCACTCTTCTGCAGCGGGCCCGTTTGTCCCAGTGCGCTTTTCCATGATGAGCCTCCTTCTATGTGCGCATGGTTTCCGCAACCGATTGTAGGAAGGCGGTATTTCGAGTCGGTTTCTTTGTGGTTTCCAAACGATTTGCTTTGATGTGCAGATTTGAGCAGGTGGGTTAACTTGGCTCGGGCTTCATCTGGTTTGCCGGCCCATGCCTTGAGGCGCTTGAGTTGGTGCGAAACGAAAAACGCCCCGCTTCTGGGCTTCTTTTGGCCCTCAAGGGAGGGCGCGACTACCAAAAGCGGGGCATGGTAAGGCAAACGGGCTTGCCATTGTGCGGCAAACGGTTCTTGCTATAAGCGTTTCGGTTACGAGAAGAACACGCGTGAAGTGCGGCCGTAAAACGATTCAGCCTTGTAGCGCAGCAACACAGTGGGCTCTTCGCCCGATTGAACGATAACGCGGCGGATGGGGCGATCGATGGGAATAAGCTCGCCATCGATGAACATGGTTGCCTCACGGTTTGCGCTCGAAGGGTCCATTGCGATTTCGACGATATCGGAAGGGCCGGTAACCAGCGCTCGAGAGTGCAGGGAATGGGGCGCGATGGGCACTACCACCAGGCCGCTGTAGCCAGGGGCAACCAGCGGGCCGCCTGCGGAAAGGGCGTAAGCAGTGGACCCGGTTGCGGTGGCAACGATGAGGCCATCCCCCTTAACATCGGCAACTTTTTCGCCTGCAACCGTGTAGGCACAGTCGATGACGCGACCCTGGGCGCCACGAGCAAGGGTGAGCTCATTCAGGCCGAAAAACTGCTGTGAGCCCTTCATGGGAGCATCGGGACCGCCATTGGCCCCTTCATCGCCTTCGCAGAAGACGTCAATGCGCAGGTTCGTGCGGTATTCGGTGGTCAGTTCGCCGGCGAGTGCGGCTGCAACTACGGGGATAATGCCGTCTTCGTTGGAATTGGCCATGAACCCCAGATGACCGAAGTTCACGCCCAGAATAGGGATGCGGCGGTATTTGATTTGAGCGGCGGTACGCAAAATGGTGCCGTCGCCGCCCAGTACTACGGCAAGATCGAAGTCGTCGATATTTTCGACGCGGCGCTGGAAGAACTCGGATGAAGCGCGGAGGTCGTCCGTATCGAAAGCGGTGAATTCGACGCCCTGGGAAGCCAGGTACACCTCGAGGAGCAGCGCTGATTCGAGCGCCTTGGGGTTGTAATTATTGCGAACAATAAGAATGCGCATAGATTATTCCTTAGTATGGTTCCCTGGAATCTGAACAATTATAGACAACCTTGAGGACCAATGGCCAACGACTCTAAAGACAGCATACTTAAAAATACGGGGCTCATTACCCTGTGCACGCTCGGTTCCCGTGTAACGGGGCTTTTGCGCACGTGGGCGATGGCGTTTGCCTTGGGCAACACGTTGCTCACCTCGGCATATCAGATTGCATACAATATGCCTTCCATGATTTACGAGCTGGCGGCTTCGGGCCTTCTTGCCACAGCGTTTTTGCCTTTATATTTGCTCCAGAAAGAAAAGAAGGGTGACGGGGAAGCCTATAAGTTCGCTTCAAATATCCTGACCCTTACCATCGTGCTCTTGGGCATCCTGGCGCTTGCTTGTTCGGTGTTTTCTCCGCTGGTTATCGAGACGCAGACCTTTACCGTCGGACAGGGCGACTCGAAGACCTTGGCCATCTTCTTCTTCCGTATCTTTGCTATTCAGATCTTGTTCTATGGCGTTGGTGCGGTTATCACGGGCATCTTGAATGCTGAACGAACCTACCTTATGCCGTCGTTGGCGCCGGTCATGAACAATATTGTGGTAACTGTGGTGATGTTCGGCTTCGTGCCGCTTTCGGCTTGGAACGAGGAGTTTGCACTGTGGTGGCTGGCTATTGGCACTTCGCTGGGCGTGCTGTGCCAGTTCGGCATCCAGATTCCCGCATTGGTGAAGCAGGGTTTCCGCTACCATCCTCACATCAATCTGCGCGACCCCATGATCATGGAAGCGCTTAAGGTTGCCGGCCCTATGTTCCTCTACATTGCGGGCACGATGATCACCTTCAGTTGCCGCAATGCATTCTCGCTCGAGGCGGCGCCAAATGGCCCTTCCACTTTGAACTATGCGTGGACGTGGTATCAGCTTCCCTATGGCGTTATCGCTGTTTCGCTTTCCACCACGCTGCTTACCGAGCTGTCCGATTGCGCAGCGCGCGAAGACTGGGAGGGCTTCCGAGGCTTCATTCGCTCGGGCTTGCGTTCAACCTTTTTCCTCATTATCCCGTTGGCGTTGTTGGTGGGCGCCTTGGCTCAGCCGCTGATGCAGCTGTTCCAGGCTGGTGCCTTTACTGCCGACGAGGTCAACAACGTCGGAAGTATCCTTGCTGTGTGGGTTTTGAGCTTGCCGTTCTATGCGGGGTACATGTATATGTACCGTGTTTTTGCGGCATTGCGCAGCTTCTTGAAGTTCGCCCTTATCGATTTTGTAGTGCGTTTTGTCCAAGTGGCGGGATACTGGTATTTGTGCCAGCCCAATGTGTTGGGGCTGGCGGGCATTCCCGTTGCCGACTTGGGATTCTACGCAGTGATGTTCGTGGTGTGCTCGTTTATCGTGCGCGGCAAGGTTGGCGGCTATGGCAATCGCGGCATTGTGGTTATGGTGGTCAAAACGGTTGTTGCCAGTGTGGTTGGCGCCGTGGCGGCAGGCGTGCTTGCCAACGGCATGGGCGTGCTGCTTGCTGGTGTTGCCATCAGCGCGGTAGTGAAGGCGGTTGCCATCCTGGCCGTTTCGGGCATCGTGGGCTTGGTAGTTTCCTTTGGCTTGTGCAAGGTGTTGCGCGTGGAAGAATTCGCCGTGCTCTCACGCATCGGTAGCAAGTTTGCCGGTAAACTCGGTCGCGGCAAGAAGGGCAATCACGCGGCGTAAAAGCGTCAATGTTACGAATCTGAAAACACTTCGAAACAGGGATTTCGCGCGGTTCCTTCTCGCTAATATAGAAAAGCGTTTGAAAGCAGTTTTGTGCCTTCAAGCGCTTTTTTGTTTGTAGCGTTATTCGTTCATGAAGGAGAATCATGGCAAAGCATATCTTTGTGACTGGCGGCGTTGTTTCTTCCCTGGGCAAGGGGATTACGGCGGCATCGCTGGGTCATCTGCTCAAAGCCCGTGGATACAAAGTAACCATGCAGAAGATGGATCCCTACCTGAACGTGGATCCGGGCACCATGAGCCCTTTCCAGCATGGTGAGGTGTTCGTTACCGACGACGGCCATGAGGGCGACCTTGACCTGGGTCATTACGAGCGTTTTATCGATGAAAGCCTCTCTCGTGAATCCAACTTCACGCAGGGTTCCATTTACAAGAGCCTCATTGCCCGCGAACGCCGCGGCGACTTCCTGGGCGGTACCGTACAGGTTATTCCTCACGTTACCAATGCCATTAAAGAGCGCCTGTACCGCATCGCGGAGCAGTCGAACGCCGATATCGTAATCTCTGAAATCGGCGGTACCATCGGCGACATCGAATCGCAGCCCTTTATCGAGGCGGCGCGCCAGTTCAAGAAGGAGCGCCCCTACGGCGATGTCCTGTTCGTGCATGTAACGCTGGTACCTTACATCGCCGCAGCCCATGAGGTGAAAACAAAGCCTACGCAGCATAGCGTCAAGGAGCTGCGTTCCATCGGCGTTCAGCCTGATTTCATCGTGTGCCGCTCCGACCATGAAATTTCCGAGCAGGTTCGAGAAAAGATCGCCCTGTTCTGCGACGTTGCCCCCGAAGACGTGCTTGCCTGCATCGATGCGCCTTCTATCTATGAAGTGCCGCTTTCTTTGTTCGATCAGCAGTTTGATACCAAGGTGCTGAAGCGTTTCGGCTTGGAGCAGCCCGAGATCAACCTTGATCCGTTGAAATCGTTCCTTTCTGCGGCGGATGCCGTTGAAGGCGCGGTTGATATTGCGGTGGTAGGCAAATACGTAAGCCTGCCCGACGCTTACCTCTCCGTTATCGAGGCGCTGTACCATGCTGGCGTCGCCAATGGTGTCCACGCCGAAGTGCATCTGATTGATGGCGAAGAGCTAAATGCCGAAAACGTTGAGGAAACGCTTGGCTCCATGGACGGCATCTTGGTTCCCGGCGGCTTTGGCCAGCGCGCTTTCGAAGGAAAGATCGAGGCGGCTCGCTATGCCCGCGAAAATAACATTCCCTTTTTGGGCATTTGCCTGGGCCTGCAGGCGGCTGTGTGTGAGTTCGCGCGTAATGTTGCGGGACTTGCCGGCGCCACCTCTGCCGAGTTCGACGAGAACGCTGACTATACGGTTATCGACCTTATGCCCGAGCAGGAAGACGTTGAAGACAAGGGCGGCACCATGCGCTTGGGCGCCTATCCTTGCAAGCTGGAAAAGGGGTCTCTCGCCCATGAGGTGTACGGCGAAGAGGTTATCTACGAACGCCATCGCCATCGCTACGAGGTGAACAATGCCTACCGCGACACGTTGACGGGTGCCGGGTTGCGCATCTCTGGTCTTTCTCCCGATGGGCGCCTGACGGAAATGGTGGAAATTCCCGGTCATCCTTGGTTCTTGGCAAGCCAAGGTCACCCGGAATTCAAGAGCCGACCCACCAAGCCCCACCCGCTGTTCGTGGGATTCGTTGGTGCGGCCTTGAAGCATCGCGCGTAACATCGGCTGTTTTCGCTTTGCTATTGTGGGGGGGGGCTCGCTTATTTATGCGGGCCCTCCTTTTCTTTTTTTCAGTTCGGCAAGTTCTTTTTTGCGTTTTGCACTTAGCAGTTTATCGAGGTCGAGTTCCTCTTTTCGGCAGCGGGCAAGGAGAGGTGAGCCCCATCCCTTGGATTGAATGTCCTCGTCGAGTGCATGTTTGAGATCGGGCCAACTTGAAAGCCACTTTTTGATTCGCTCACTGCCGGTGGTTTTTTGCTCATGGGCAAAGAGCCGCTTGCGTATGGCGTCTATGCTCATTTCCTTTTGGAGGAATAAACGCCTAGCCCATGCCTTCGATTGTGCCGTCCGTTCGTTGTGGGCTGCCTCACGGCATCGATCGCTGCAGTATCTCTTTTCTATCCCGCGGTGACCGGCTGTTGAAAAGCCTTTGCCGCAGCGAGCGCAATAATGAATGCGTGCTTGTCCGATCCCTAACGAGAAGTCGTACCATAGCCAGCTCAAATAGCTCCCGAACACGAAGGGGCCTGTCGATTCGTCGGTTGAGAAAACATCTACCTGGATATCGTTCATGTGGGCAACAGCGAGTGTTCGACAAAGCAGCCCCAGGATTGGCCGATCTTCTTCGTTGAAGGAAAGCTCCGTTTCGGTGAGAGTGCGATCGCCCGGTCGCTCAGGTTGGGTGGGGACGGCGTTTCTTTTGCCCGTTGCCGCGCTGGCCTCTTCGGCAAGTTGAGCTCCCGTTTCGATACTGAGGTCAAACGCTCTCATAAGTACGGAAAAATCACTTGCAGCGGGTTCTTCGGCGAATAGCGCGAGGGCTATTTCGAGCGTCGATGGAGGATAACCGGTTTCATTTCCGAGCAGGAAGGCGTAACCGATACGCTCGCCAATCACTTCGCGACGTATAAAGCAGGGGGCGCCAAGCCAATGGGCGTATGACGCGCTTGTGGGGCGGGAGATCAAATACAGCTCAAATGACTTGCCTTCATTGGCTTGCAGCCTCCAATGGGAAAGGCCCGCTAGGATTTTTTGGGCGTTGCGCATCGGAAGTGCTCCTGATGCGAGCTCTGCCGCCAATGTCGCGATGTTAGCTGTCAGCGCTGCGGATGCCCAGAGGGATGTGCTCTCTTCGATGGATTACAGACGACCTTGCGCACAGAGGTTTACGCAAGATGCCGGTTCGCGTGCGATGAGGGGCCCATGCTTCTTCGCGAAATCGATCAAATCGGCGGATTTGACGTGTGTTTGCAGGCGCATAGAGCCGTCTGGCTCTATCGCCGAGCCTGCTGATGCGCAGGAAGCGAGCTCGAGCAAAGTCATCGAGGCACCCGCCGGCTTACGATGTGGATCTTCTGCGCTTCTTGGCTTTCGGTTGGTTTCTGCTTTCGGGGTGAATAGAACTCCAGAAAAGGGTGCGGCTATTTTGCTTTCCGGCATCTGTTCGCTTCCCTGTGCAGGGCAGGCGTCAAGACCCGTAACCTGCCCAGTTGGGCTTCGGCGCTGAATTAGGGGGTCTGCGGAGATCACGACGTTTTCCTTCTCTGCCGATGTTGAATTTTTTAAACGGTCAAAATTGCTTTTTCGTGTCCACTGATAAGCGTACTATACAAATCGCTGAAATGAGCTACGACGAAGGAGAAAAGCGATGTACTGCGGCGAGTGCGGCAGCAAGATATCAGATGATGCAAAGTTCTGCCCAGCGTGCGGGGCGAAAACGGAGAAGGTGGCATCTGCGTCTGCCGAGGCTTCTTTCTTTACTGCTGAGGAATCGGCCAAAGAATCCCCTGCGCCCTGGACGGGTCTTGACCATGGGCCCCTTCAGGCCTCGAGGGCGGGCGGGGCAGGTGATCTTGGTGGCCAAATCAAGGCCGTCCGTGCGCGCAGTCGACGCAAAATGCCCCAACTGGTTCTTGTCGTTATCGTGATCTTGGCTCTTTCTTCTGCAACAGCGTTTGCTGCTATGTGGGCTTATCGGACTTTCGTTGCGCCTCAGCCTGTCGCTGTCGAACAGGGCAACCCTGAACCAGCTGACCCTTATGCTGGCCAAAAGGCAGTTTTTGATGATGTGCTTACTCATTACAAAAGCGCATCCGACAACGGCTGGCCGACAACATCGTACGATGATGATCTTTCGAACATAAGCGAGGTTCTTTCGGGGAGGATGCTCTATGTTGGCCAAGCCCACCAGACGGATTTCCAGGGCGCAATACTTTCCTATGCCTACAAAGACCTCGACGGCGATGGAACGCTTGAACTCGTTATTGCGGCGGTAACTGCAAGCGATTACATTCCCGTTGCTGCATATGGAATCCATAATGGCGCGCCGCAGTCCCTCTTCGAAGGGAAAGGGTGGCAAACCTCGACCTGGACTCTGTTCGCCAGCGGCAAGATGTCCCTTAGCGGTGGCGGCCAATACAGTGCTGGAGTGACGGTATTTGCCCTGGAGGACGGCATGGCTCAAGAGATTGGGGAATACCGGCTGTCTCGCGGCGATCGGGCTCCCGACATGGGTGAGGCTTACCTCCTTTCTGATTTCGAATGGACTCCTTTGACCGACTACCAGCCAACTAAGTGATGTGTTTACTTGATATCCCAAATGAAAGGAACAGCTATGTTTTGCCAGAATTGCGGTGCAAAAGTATCTGACGAATCGCTGCATTGCCCCCGAATGCGGTGCCAAAATCGAAGTGCCTATCGAGCTGGGCCCTGGGGTCGACTCGGCTGCAGGCTACCGTGAAAGTGCAACGAGCCCCTCGGGAGGGACGCCCAATAGCTCGGGTGACGAACCGCGCAAGCGCAAACGGATCACGGTAATTGCCGTGATAGCCGTTCTGCTTGTGATTGGTTTGGTGTTCGGCGTAAGTGCGTGCCAGGCTAACGATCAGCGTACCGCGAAACGCCACGTGACGTTTACGGTAAACGCTGAAGGGTTGGACACTTCTACGGGCACTATGATTCCGCTTTCCGTTAAAGGGACCGATGTAAGCGGCAATTCGGTAGAGGAGTCGTGCTACGTTGGCAATGATTCCGCTTCGCTGGATCTGGTGGCTGGAACCTATACCTTCGAAGTAACGGCTTCGCCTATTGCTGCCGATGGCACTCTGTATTCCATCGAAGGTGCCTATGCGGAGGAAACGGTCGGTGAAGATGGAACCCTTTCTCCCGGAGAGGCAATTACCTTGAAGCCCTTACCGGCCGGCAAGACCACTTATAAGCAAATCGAAGACGCCTATGAAGCCGCAAAGAACGGTGGAGCGGCTAGTGAAGAAGCTGCTAGCAAGCTAAAGGATGCAGCCACCAAGCGCGTCGATGCGGCGAAGGCGCAGCAGTCTGCTTCCAGCACCTCAAGCCAGGCAACGAAGAGCGAATCCGCTTCTGGGGGAGACGCTTCTTCAAAGTCCACGACGGATGCTGAAGGCACCTATTCTGGCACGGTGTACGTATTTGCGAGTGATGCCGAAATGGCAGAGGCGTTAGGTATAGAAAACCCGAACGGACCAAGCTCAATAAAAATTGCCACGGCGGTTATGAAGCTCGATAGCGCCAAAACGGTAAAGGCCAAAAACGGCGATGGCTCTGGATCTCGCAGCGGCACGGCTCATTACCTTGTACTGGCGCACGGAACGGGCGCAGGTTCCTGGACGCCGTACAACGGCAAACATGTTAGCGTTTCCGCCCCTTCGCTTGCCTGGCCTTCTGACACGAGGATGCCCCTTGGTGAGCCCGGCGTTGTTGGCAGCGCATCGGTTGTCGGCTAACTGCCCGCTACGCGCACTTTCATTGAAAAGCCCCTCGATCTTCTTGCCTGTTGGATAATGGTGGGAAGTCGAGGGGCTTTTCTGTGGAGGCGTTGGGTGTTTTACCTTGAGGATTACATGGGCTATTTGGTTGCCGAGCGTGGTGCTTCGCCGGCAACGGTGAGCGCTTATCGCGGTGACTTGCAAAAGTACTGCCTTTTTTTGGAATCGGAGCGCGATGTGCACGAAGCCTCTTTGGTGCAGCGTAAAGATGTGGCGGCATTCGTTGCCGATATGAGCAACCGCGGATTTGCCCCTAGCACCATAGAGCGGCGGCTTTCGGTGGCGAAAGGATACCATCGCTTTTTGGTGCGCGAGGGCTTTGCTGAGGCTGATCCAACGCAAACGGTGCCCTTGCCCCGCAAACCCCACACATTGCCTGACGTGCTGTCCGTTGCCCAGGTGTCGAAGCTCCTCGATAGCCAGCCGAACTCGACCCCTATCGAAATGCGCAATGCATGTCTGCTCGAGGTTTTGTATGGCTGCGGTTTGCGCGTAAGCGAACTGGTTGGCCTCGACGTGGATCGCGTCTACTTCGATGAAGGCTATCTGCGCGTGTTGGGAAAGGGCTCCAAAGAGCGCATCGTTCCTTTTTCTGGGGTAGCCGTGAAACGAATGCGGGAATACTTGGAAGAAGCACGTCCCCAGCTGCTGGGTAATGCGCAGCATCCTGTTCCTGCGGTGTTCCTGAACGCTCGCGGCGGTAGGCTGACCCGGCAGAGTGTGCATCGCATTGTCGCGAAAGCGGGTATGGCCATCGGGGTGGAAAACCTGCACCCTCATACGCTTCGTCATTCGTTTGCCACTCACTTGCTAGAAGGGGGCGCTGACTTACGTGCTATCCAGGAAATGCTGGGGCACTCCGACATCTCTACCACGCAAATCTATACGCACATTCAAGCAGCCCAATTAAAGGAAGAGTACTTCGCCGCCCACCCGCGTGCCTAGCGCTGCGCTATCGTGTGCTTGCCAAGGACCTATGGGCTGCCTGGGTCCGTTTATCACGGCGGTTTTCAATTGCGGAAACAAAAATCTGGGCGCTTTTGCAACTTTTTTGCGATTAGGGACTCCTTTTCGCCTCCGTAAAGCGGAAACAGGCTATCGCGAAGCTGATTACCTGCGGTTTTACGCTGCAGATCTGTGTTTTGGAACCTTGCACAATCCCTAATCGCAAAAAAGTTGCAATCTAGGCCAGTTTTTTGCCTCTGGGGTGGCCTCGAAGCGGCGCGGGACTGTCGTGTGCGGCGTCGGTTCACGTATAGGAAAGAAAACAATGCTATAGATGAGGCAGGCTTGGTGTTGTCCGTAGGATGGTTAGGTTTTGCGAGCGACGCCCTGGGCGCTGTTTCCGCCAGATCTGCGAAACGAATCGTGTTCAAAGGCATGAAGCAGTGAGTGCATGAGTGCCCCAAAACGCTGCCTTGGGACCCGAACAGCGGAGCGGGCGTCTCGAGCAGACCCCTGCCGTCCCGCAGAGCCCTTAGTGGGTCTCCCACTTTCTCCCCCTTTTACCCCTAAAGTGAGCGAATAGGGCCGTTTTGCCTTGAAATCGATGATTGAATGGCGCGATTTATGGCGAAGATGTAGACAAACACGGGGTGGATGGAAAAAATCCCCCACCTTCCCCCACCGTTTCCAAAACCGATACCTAGGGGTGTATTTTGGCCTATAGGCACAATATATAGTGAAGTATTGAGAAATAGTACGCCTTTCAACAACATTAGGTGGGGGAGTAAGGGGGAGAGAGTGGGAGAAAATCCCATTTTGTGTTGCGAGGTGGCGAAGCCTGACCTAAAATAGCTTTCACGAGATACCCCCAAGGAAGGAGGGAGGCGTGAGCGAACTTCTTGGCGAATTCAGCCGCAAGCTTGATGCCAAGGGACGTTTGTCTTTGCCTGCCGATTTCCGCAAGGAACTCTCCGACAATCTCAGAATGACGCTGAGCCTTGATGGCACCTGCCTGTATATCTTCGAAACCGAGGATTTCAACAAGTGGGTAGATAGCCTTTTCGAAGCTCGAGGCGGCTTCAACGTTGGCGATAGCAATATGGTCAGACTTAAGTTGAAGTTGAATTCTCGTGCTTCTAAGTGCGAAGTCGACAATGCGGGTCGTATCAACATCTCGCCTTCTCTGCGTGAGACGGTGGGTTTTGATAAAGACGTGGTCATTGTTGGCAATGGCGATCATATTGAGATTTGGGATGAAGAGCGTTGGAACCAGTTCCTGCTTGATACGGATCTTACCGCCCTGTGCATGTGATTGGTTAGGACGCGCGAACGATGACAAGCGAATATCGGCATATTCCCGTTTTGCTCCCTGAGTGCATGAAGTATTTGAAGCTTTCCGAAGGAAAGACGTACGTAGATGCAACGCTCGGTGGGGCAGGGCATTCCCTTGAAGCCGCAAAGCGCATTGGCCCAACTGGCCATCTGCTGGGCATTGACCAAGACGACGTGGCACGTGCTGCCGCATCTGAGCGCTTGGCCGCTTTGCCCGATGATGTCCGTCCAGAGGTTGATGTACTTGCCGGCAACTTCGGGGAATTGGATTCTCTTCTTGTGTCTGCCCAGATCCCCTCTATCGATGCGATTCTGTTCGACATCGGGGTTTCCTCGGTGCAGATTGACACGCCTTCTCGTGGCTTTTCCTTTAAGGAAACTGGCCCTCTTGATATGCGGATGGATCCGAGTAACCAAACTTTAACCGCAGCTGAGATCGTCAACACTTATACCGCAGCAGATCTCGCTCGGGTCATCCGTCATTACTCAGACGAGAAATGGGCTAGTCGCATCGCCGATTTCATCGTGGCGGCTCGCGAAGAGGCGCCACTTACGAGCAGCGAACAGCTCGTAGATGTCATCAAGGCCGCGGTGCCCGCTTCGGCGCGCCGTGCAGGCGGCCATCCAGCCAAGAGAACATTTCAGGCTTTGCGAATCGAAGTGAACGGTGAGCTTGATGTGCTGAAAAGCGGACTCGAGTCGGCTGTGCGCTGGCTTGCTCCCGGTGGGCGCATCGCAGTAATCAGCTATCACTCCCTAGAAGATCGCATCGTGAAGGACTTTTTCCGTGAGTACTCAAAGGGCTGCACGTGTCCGCCCGATTTGCCTGTATGCGTTTGTGGGAACAAGCCGATACTCAAAGTGGTCACGCGCAAGCCAGTGCTCCCGTCTGAAGAGGAAATTAAGCGTAATCCGCGTTCGCGCAGTGCAAAACTTCGCGTTGCCGAGCGCCTGGACGAAAACGCATAAATTGATATGTCGAACAATAGGTCGTAAAGCAAGGAGGTAAGCAGATGTCAAGCGCGCCCGCATACCGCTACGATCATGCCGCTACGCGCCCTGCTCGCCACCTTGAAAGCGCCCCTTCTGTTCGCGTTGTTCCCGGCCGCAAGCATGCGGTATACCCTACGCTTTCCGATGGCGCCGTATTGGGCATCAAGGCCATCATTGCATGCGTAATCGTTTTTTTGGTTATTGGCTTTGTCCGCGTAGGCCTTTCTTCTGCTGCATACAGCATTGCCTCGCAGTCGAGCGACTTGCGCGCCCAGATTTCCGATGCGCGCACCACGGGCGAATCGCTTGCTGTGCAGGAGAGCCTTCTTTCTAATCCTAATAACATTCGCACCGAAGCAGGAGAGCGTCTTTCCATGACGGCTGCTACGAATTCTTCTACCATGACGCTTTCTGTCGACCCTGTTGCTATCGATTCCGCGGGCAACCTTTCCTTCTCGGAAAGCGTTTCCCGTCTTGCCTCTGAGGGATAAGGGCTTATGGACGATAGGTCCTCTTCGCGCCGCCCCCAGCGCCAAGGCTCGGCCACTCGATCTCAGCGCCAGCAGCCTCCCGTGCGCCCCCAGCGTGGTGGTCGCGGCATGCACATGGATATGGACGTATTGAACGGCCGATTGGCAATCTTCTTTGTGGCGTTTTGCGTCTTCGCTCTGATTCTGGCCATTCGTCTTTTCGGTTTGATGGTTATCGATGCTCAGGCGAACCTCAATCGTGATTCTTCGCGTGAGGTCACCGTTGACGTTCAGCCGCGTCGCGGCACCATCTACGACCGCAATGGCACAATCCTCGCAACCACCGTTGATGCTTACAACGTATTCTGCCATCCCCATATGGTTAGTTCCGACAAAGTAGACCAGCTAGCTCAGGCGTTGGCCGATGCATTTGGCGGGGAAGTACAAGATTACAAGAACAAAATCACTACCGACTCCAACTTTGCGTACCTCTATAAAGGTGCCGACGAAGACGGTATGAAAAAGATCAAGGATCTGGGTATCGAAGGCGTCGACTTCGAGAAAACCACTAAGCGCGTGTACCCATGTGGTGCAACGGCAAGCCAGATCATCGGCATTTTGAATTCCGAAGGTAAGGCCATTACCGGTTTGGAGCTGTATTACGACGATATTCTGGGCGGCACAGCTGGCCACAAAACTACCGAGTACAGCAAGGAAGGCGTACCTGTTCCTGGATCGGAAAAGGTAACCGCGGAAGTGGTGAATGGTCAGGATATCGTTCTTTCCATTGACGTCGATATGCAGCAGAAGCTGGAAGAGTCGCTCGCCCTTCGCGTAGAAGAGGTGCAGGGCAAAGGCGGCTCGGCTATCTTGATGGACTCTGCAACTGGTGAAATTTATGCGTGCTCCTCTTCGCCGACGTTTGATATCACCGATCTGAGCGAGGTTAAAGAGGGCGCCACGAATCTTTCGGGTATTTCTTCGGCATATGAACCCGGTTCGATCATGAAGCCGCTAACCATGCTCGCCGCATTGCTCGATGGCAAGGTGACGCTCGACTCAACCTATTATTGCCCTGCGGCTCTCAAGGTGGACGACTACACCATCACCGACTCTCACGAGCGTCCTTCGGAGGACATGAGCGTATCTACCATCATCGCCGAGTCCTCAAATGTCGGTATCTCGCTGGTGGCGAAAGACCTCACCTTTACGCGCTTGTACGAATACATTCAGCAATTCCAGCTGTGCGATAAGACGGGCGTCGACTATCCCGGCGAAGCGTCGGGTAGCATTGCGCCTAAAAACGAATGGTCTACCGTGCAGGGCTACAACATCAGTTTCGGCCAGGGCCTTACCACCACGCCAATAGAAATGGTGCGTTTCTACGGCGCACTCGCCAATGACGGCGTGGCCTGCACGCCCCATTTCCTGACCGACGTCCCCAGCGAATCCGAACGTCGTAGCTACGAAACGGCCCAAATCACCGACAATGCGGGTGCTATCAGCGATCTTGAATCGATGATGCAGCAGACGGTAGAGCGCGGTACGGCAACAGATGCCCAGATCAAGGGCTATCGCGTTGTGGGCAAGACTGGCACGGCGGAAATAGCCTCTGATACCGGCGGCTATAAGAAGGGCATGTACAATATTTCGTTTATCGGATATCTGCCCGATACATCCACGAATCTTGTGTGCTTCGTGGGGGCTACGGATGTTCCTGGCGAAAGGAAAACGGTAGGGACGTTTCGGGATATAATGGCGTTTGCGATTGATCGCTATAACATCACTCAGAATTGAGGTTCTCATGACTCAGAAGACATGCGGAGAGCTGTTCGAAGGTATTGATTGCACCATCATCGGCAATGCAGACGAACTGGTTTCCGGCATTGCGTACCGAAGCGATTGCGTAAAGCCAGGTGATGCATTCTGCTGCATCGTAGGCTTGAAGAGCGATGGTCATTCCTATGCTCAGGACGCCATCGATCGTGGCGCGCGCGTTTTGATTGTTGAGCGCAAGATCTATTTGGCGGATGCCACCGATATCACGGAAGTCGTGGTAAAGGATTCCCGCAAGGCCATGGCGCGCATGGCATCCCGATTCTACGGCGAACCTTCCAAGGAATTTTCCCTGGTAGGCGTTACGGGTACCAACGGTAAAACCACAACCACGTACCTGGTTGATCACATTGCCCAGCATTTGGGCAACCGCACCGGCCTTATTGGCACGGTGGGCATCGAAATCGGCGGTGAACATCGCCCTTCGAGCCATACCACCCCCGAATCTCCCGACCTGCAAGAGCTGCTTGCTCAGATGCGCGATGAGGACTGCGGCGTCGTTTCCATGGAGGTAAGCTCCCATGCGCTCGATCTCGACCGCACCTGGGCAACCTCTTTTGCGGTTACTGCGTTTACAAATCTTACGCAGGACCACCTTGACTACCACAAGACGTTCGAATCGTACTTCGCAGCGAAGGCTCGCTTGTTCTCGAAGGATTACCCCGCCAAGCGCGTTATCAACATCGAAAGCGCGTGGGGCAAGGAACTTCTGAAGCGTTGCTCAGCAAACGAAGACGCAATCATCACCACAGGCTTCGATGCTTCCGCTCAGATTCATCCGGTTGCCGTTGAGTACGGTTCCGCAGAAACTACGGTTACGCTTTCCGTGCGTGGCTCGAATATCACCTTTACGTATCCTTTGGTTGGCCGGTTTAACGTTGAGAACATCATGACCGCATTTGGTGTTGCCATGCATCTGGGCTACCTGCCTTCCACTATTGCAGAAGCGCTTCGCGATGCGCCTGCTGTCCCAGGTCGTTTGCAGCGCGTTCGCACCGAGCATGACGGCGGCGTTTCGGTGTACGTTGACTATGCCCACACCCCTGATGCTCTGGAAAACGCCATCGCCTCTGTTTCCGCCTTGGTTGACGACGGGCATAAAACCCTGGTTGTGTTCGGCTGTGGTGGCGACCGCGATTCGAGCAAGCGCCCCATTATGGGCAAAGCTGCGCTGGCTGCCGATTATGCGGTGGTTACCTCCGACAACCCCCGCACCGAGAACCCGCAAACCATCATCGATGACATCCTTGATGGTATGCGTGAAGGCGAGGGTCGCTTTGACGTCGAACCCGATCGTCGCAGCGCTATTGCCTGTGCGATTGCCCATGCTTCCGCTGGCGATGCCATCCTTATTGCAGGTAAGGGCCACGAGGATTATCAGATCATCGGCACCGAAAAGCATCATTTTGACGATCGCGAGGTAGCGGCCGAAGAACTCGAGAAGGTGTTTGGTTAACTCTATGCGTCTTTCTATTGGCAAAATCGCTGAATACACTTCGGCTGATTACCTGGTAGAGCCTCAGGGTCTTGAAAAGGAGGCATGTGGTGTAACGTGGGATTCCCGTGAGGTGAAGCCCGGCTTTGTGTACGTTGCCTTGCCTGGCGAGCGCGTTGATGGCCACGATTTCGTAGAAGGAGCCCTTCGTTCGGGTGCCGTTGCCGCATTGGTGATGCACGAGCTGCCCGATGCTGTGCTCGAAACTGCGAAAGCAGAAGGAGCCGCCATTTTGCGTGTCGATGAAACGGCTCGTGCATTTACCGCTCTGGCTCGTGGCTGGCGCGGTCATTTGCAGGGCAAAGTCGTCGCGCTTACGGGATCGATGGGCAAAACTACGACGAAAAACCTTGTGCGCGATGTTCTTTCCACTACCTTCAAGACGGTGGCAACCAAGGCGAACCAGAACAACGAGCTGGGTGTTCCCCGCACGCTGTTGGAAGCCAACGCAGATACCGAGTTCGTTGTTGTCGAAATGGGCATGCGCGGTTTGGGCCAGCTCGAAGAGCTATGCGCGTTCGTGAAGCCGGATATTTCGCTTATCACCAATGTGGGCGAATGCCATATGGAGCTTTTAGGCTCGAAGGAGAACATCGCACGAGCCAAGGCCGAAGTGCTCGATGCCCTGGCTGATGGTTCGGGTATTGCTGTGCTGAATGCTGCCGACGGATACTGCGCCAAGCAGCGTGAGTGGGCAAAGCTCGACAAGCGGAACATCAAGACGTTCCTTTATGATGGTTCGGGCGTTTGCGCTAGTGGGCTTCCCGAGGCTGAGCTTGCTGCTTATGCGACCGACATCCAGCTCAACGAAGAGGGTTGCCCTTCGTTTGCGCTCCATCTTCCCGACGGGGTCCACCCTTGCGCTCTTGCGTTGCGCGGTGCTCATAATGCCCATAATGCTTGTGCTGCAGCTGCTCTCGGTTGGGCGTGTGGCGTTTCTGCCGATGCGATTGTTGCCGGTCTTGGCGCATCGCAGGCGGAATCGGGCCGCCAGGAAGTGGTTCGCGCCCAAAGCGGTATCACCGTTATCAACGATGCTTACAACGCCAATCCTGATTCGATGTGCGCTTCGCTTGCTTTGCTTTGTTCGATGAAGGTTGAGGGTCGCAGGTTTGCGGTGCTAGGCGACATGGGCGAATTGGGAGATTTCACACAAGAGGGACATGAAAAAGCCGGCTCGTTCGTTGCGTCGTCGTCGCTTGATTGCCTTTTGTGCGTTGGCGAGCTGTCTCGCTTCATTGCTCAGGCGGCAATCCGAGATGGCTACCCTGAGCAGCACGTGCACCAGATGCCCAGTCGCGAAGCGGCGCTTGCCTATTTGAAAGAGAATATGACTTCAGGGGATGCAGTCCTGGTAAAGGCATCGCACTCCATGGAACTTGACCGCATTGCTAAGGGGTTGTTGAACTAGCATGCTTTCTTTTACGCAATATCCGACGTTCGTAGTATTTCTGGCTGTTTTCCTTGGTGCGATTGTCGCCATGGCGCTCATGCCGGTTTTCATTAAGTTCCTGCGCTCGCATCTTATTGGCCAGCAGGTTCGCGCCGATGGTCCGGAGAGCCATTTGGTGAAGCAGGGTACGCCAACCATGGGCGGCATCATTATGCTCATTGCCGCTACGGTTGTGGTTGCCGTTCTTGCCGAGCCGGTTCCTGAAACGTGGCTTATCATGGCCGCCGTGTTGGCAACGGGCGCGTTGGGCTTATTCGATGATGCATCGAAGGTTGCCCACGAGCGTTCCTTAGGTCTTACGCCAAAAGCAAAGCTCATCGGTCAGTTCTTTATTTCGACGGCATTTGTGCTTGCTGCGGTTAACTGGCTGGGGGTTCCTCCTACGGTAGACATTCCGTTTGTCTGCACGCTTGACCTTGGTGTACTTACCACCACGTTGCCTGTACAGGTACCTGCCGGTGGCGAGTTCGCTATTCCTTGGATCTATCTGATCTTTGCCGATATCCTGCTCATGGGCATGAGCAACGCAACCAATCTCACCGATGGTCTTGACGGCTTGCTCGGCGGCACCATTATGGTTGTTATGGTGGTAATGGCTGCTATCACGTTCCGTGCTGGCGTGCTTGATGCCGCTATCATATCTGCGGCAATTGCTGGCTGCTGTATCGGCTTTTTGTGGTTCAACTCGTATCCTGCTGACATATTCATGGGCGATACGGGATCTCTTGCTTTGGGAACGGCGCTTGGCTGCTTGGCAATTGTCTCCAAAACGGAAGTGCTTTCGCTTATTATCGGTGGCCTGTTCGTTGTGGAAGCCCTTTCGGTAATCATCCAGGTGCTCTATTTCAAGAAAACGCGCAAACGCCTGTTCCTTATGGCGCCGCTCCATCACCATTTCGAGAAAAAGGGCTGGAGCGAAGTGAAGGTTGTTATTCGTTTCTGGATTATCTCTGCAGCATTGGCAGCTATTGGATTCTGCCTGTACTTTGCGCAGTCGTTGATGGGATAAAACATGTCTGCTTCTTTTGATACCTCTAAAAAACACGCGCCCAATTCCTTGGGCGCTGTCCTGATTTTGGGCCTGGGCAAGTCGGGTGCCGCCACGGCGCAGTATTGTACTGCCCTGCTTGGTTCGCGAGTTTCGGAATTGGTGATCGCGGCCGGCGAAGCCACGGAGAAGAGCCGTGTCGCTGCCGCCGAGTTCGAGGCGAAGGGCGCTACCGTGCTTTTCGACACGTGTAGCTTTGAAGGCTCATTCGATATATGCATCGCTAGCCCGGGTATTTCCGAGAATTCCGACTTCTATCATGCGGCTCAGGAGGTTTCGGCGGAGGTTATCAGCGAAGTTGAGTTTGCATGGCGTGAAAGCGCCGCCGATTCTGTATGGGTTGCCATAACGGGTACTAACGGCAAGACCACAACTACGGCGATGGCTGCTCATATCCTTGCCGCATGCGGAAAGAAGGCCCAGGCGGTAGGCAACATCGGCGACACATGCATCGATGCGGTGGCATCGGCCGACGTTGAATGCTATGTTGCTGAGGTTTCCTCGTACCAACTTGCGTCCACAAAGCTCTTCAAGCCTGAGGTCGCCGTGTTACTGAACATCACGCCCGATCATTTGAAATGGCATGGAAGTTTCGAAGCGTATGCTCGGGCAAAGCAGAAGATATATGCCAACTGCGACGAAAACTGCACGGTAGTGCTCGATGCCACAAATGATATTGTGCGCTCCTATGTGCGCGAGCTGAAGAAGCAGCCTGTCGAACAGCGCAAGTTCGCATACATCCCGCTGGGCACCTGCCACGGTCTTAACGAGAGCATGCGTGAAGATGCATGCGGGTCCGATGCCGCGGCATTCCTTGACAATGGTGTGCTCACGGTAGATTTCAAGGGCGTCAAGCATGCCCTTTGTGCCGCTTCTGAGCTCCAGATCAAGGGCGAGCACAATGCGTCCAATGCGCTTGCGGCGGCTTCTTGCGCCATCGCGCTGGGTTGCGATGATGCAAAAATCAAAGAGGGTCTGAAGTCCTTCGCTCCATTGGAACACCGTATCGAGCCCTGCGGAACCATCGCAGGCGTTCACTGCTACAACGACTCCAAGGCAACTAATGTTGATGCGACGTTGAAGGCGCTCGCCGCATTTGGCGAAGAGCGTCCCATCGTTTTGTTGGGCGGATGCGATAAGGGCACCGACCTTGCCGATTTGGTGGCTGGTGCCGAGGCCCATTGCAAGGCAGTGGTGTGCTTTGGTGCGGCGGGCGCTCGTTTCCTTAAAGCGTTTGAAAACGCTCAGCTGCCGGTATACGCTGCGAGCAACCTTGAAGGGGCGCTCGATGAAGCGCTCGAACATGCCCAAGCGGGCGACATTGTAACGCTTTCCCCTGCCTGCTCATCGTTCGACGAATTCTCGTGCTTCGAGGAGCGCGGTGAGGTATTCAAGCAGTTGGTAGCTGATCGAAGCGCAAAGCGAGGTGCATGATCGGTTTATGGCTCGGGAGCGAAATACAGAACAGAAACGCAAAAAAACGCCCCCGCGATCCCTTTTCCAGAGCGCACCAGCGCAGGTGATGGCCCCTCGACTCATGGTCATTTTGTCTACGCTGGCGCTCTTGGCAATAGGTTTGGTCATGGTGTATTCGTCATCTTCTATTACCTCGTATGTGGAAGAGGGGGATGCGCTTGGTGAAACCCTGAAGCAGTGCGCCTTCGCCGTGCTGGGAATCGTCATAGCTATTGCTATTGTGCTCTTTTTCAATCAGGAGAGAATGCAGGGGACAGCCGGGGTTCTTTTCTGGGCCAGTTGTTGTGTGCTCATCCTTGTAACGGCTCTTCTTGGTACGGTGGGCTTGGGCGCAAAACGTTGGCTCGTTTTGGGTCCGGTCAGCATTCAGATTTCCGAGTTTGCGAAAATCGCCTTTGTGATGATGGCGGCTCGTATTGCAGCTCAGTATCGTGAGGGTGCGATCGATTCCGGATTTGCCGCTAAACTGACAATCGGTATGGTCCTTTTGCCTCTCGGTTTCGTGTTTATTGCGCAAAGCGACATGGGAACAACCATGATCTGTTGCATCGGATTGTTTTCGGTCGTTGTGCTTTCGGGCCTTTCCGGCAGGGCCATTGCGGTGTTGGTGGGTCTTGGCGTTGCTCTCGGATTCATTGCAGTGCTCTCGAAAAGCTACCGCGCCGACCGTCTGGGAAGCTTCGCCGATCCATGGGCCGATGCACAGGGAACAGGCTATCAGTTGGTCCATTCGTTTAAGGCCCTTGCATCGGGCGGTTTGCTAGGTGCGGGTATTGGTAACTCTTACGAGAAGTTGCAGTACCTGCCCGAGGCCGAGACCGACTTCATTTTTGCGATCATCGGTGAAGAGCTGGGCTTGGTTGGCGCGCTTCTGGTTATCATCGCCTTTTTGGTATTTATGCGTGGCGGCTTCCTCATTGCCAGCCAGGCAAGCACGCCATTTGGCTCTTTGTTGGCGGCGGGCCTCACCGTGATGATCGTGTTCCAGGCTTTCCTGAACATATCGTGTGTGGTGGGTTTGTTCCCGACAACAGGCAAACCTCTGCCCTTTATTTCGTCGGGCGGCTCTTCATTGCTTTCATCGCTTGCTCTTGTTGGTGTGCTTCTTTCGATATCCTTTGATTCGAATAACGAAGGGGAGTATCGTCAACGTCGCGATAACTTACAGGTAGTATCTCGCGTTTCGCCAACCGATCGATCTGTTCGAGGTGGACGAAACTCGGAGGGGAGGGACGTGCGGGCTCGACGCTCGTCGTCTATGAAGCGTGACGGATATCCGTCCTTGCATATTGTCAGGGGAGGCAAGGCTCCGGTATATGCAACAGAGGTTCGCGCAACGCGAACGCAAAGGAGGTAGCACTCATGCGCATAGTGCTTTCAGGCGGTGGCACCGCTGGTCATATCAACCCGGCACTCGCATTGGCGGAGGTTCTTATCGAGCGTGGCCATGAAGTGATGTATGCAGGCACACCTAACGGTGTTGAATCAAAGCTGGTTCCTGCGGCTGGCATTCCCTTTAAGGGGTTCGAGGCGGCGGGCTTTGATCGCAGCCATCCTTTGTCCTTGGCTAAAGGTTTGCGCAAAATCTCGAAGTCCTCAAAGCTGGCAGTGAAGTGGTTCCTGGAAATTCGCCCTGATGTGGTTGTGGTTTTCGGCGGTTATGTGTGCCTGCCGGTAGCCCAGGCTGCAAAACGCATGGACATCCCTGTGGTAATCCACGAGCAGAATTCCGTTATGGGCATGGCGAATGACTTTATCTCAAAGGATGCTACTGCCGTTTGCCTGACCTATAAGGCTGCCGGCCATGGCGTTAAAGATCAGTCGAAGGTTTTGGTTACCGGCAATCCCGTGCGCTCTTCGGTGCTTAAGGCAACGCGTGAAGAAGGTCGCGATTATCTCGGGATCCCTCAAGACGCCACAATGCTTTTGGTGTTTGGTGGCAGTTTGGGCGCGCGCCACATCAATACGGCCCTTGTTGCCATGAAGGATCAGCTTCTGGCAATGGACAATGTATACGTGGTGCACATCACCGGCCCGAAAGAGCTTGATACGGTAACCGAAGCGCTTTCTCTTACCGATGAAGAGAAGAAGCGTTACTTTGCTATGGGATATCAGGACCATATGGGTGAAACCCTTGCTGCTGCCGACTTGATAGTTTCCCGTGCCGGGGCGTCGTCGTTGGCCGAGATCTCGGCGCGTTGCATTCCCTCGGTTCTTATTCCGTTCCCCTACGCCACCGCCGACCATCAAACGGTTAATGCCTCGGAATATGTTGGCCGTGGGGCTGCGGTATTGATCGAGGACGACAAGGTTGAAGACCCCGAATTCGCCAATAAAGTATTTGAGCTGCTCCGCAACCCCGAGGAACGTGCAAAAATGAGCGAAGCGGCTGCTAGCTTCGAAACCCAGGATGCGGCGAACAAGCTTGGTGACGTAGTCGAGCTCGTCGGCTTGGAGCGTAAGAGCAAATAGCGTCGGCCTGCGCAGAAGTTGTGATGCTGCGTGGCGTTCAGAGGCATTTCTATACAATGAAGAGCGATCTCAAGGAGGCTATTCGTGGCGGAGCATCGCATTAATAAAGTTCATTTCATCGGTATTGGCGGAGTTGGCATGAGCGGTATTGCTCGTGTTGCAAAGGAAAAGGGCATGGAAGTGTCCGGTTCTGATCTTCGCGAAAGCCGCTATACCCAGCAGCTGCGCGAGGCGGGCGTCAAGATCTTTATCGGTCAGAGCGCATCCAATCTCGAAGGGCTCGATCCCGACGTAGTGGTGGTTTCTACTGCTATTCTCGAAAACAACGCTGAGTTCATCGAAGCAAAGAAACGCAACTTGCCCATCTGGCATCGTGCCAAGATGCTGGCTGCGCTGGGTGTCGGCCATGATACGTTGGCTGTTGCCGGCACGCATGGCAAAACCACCACTTCTTCTATGTTGGCTTCCACTCTTGATGCCATGGGCTTCGATCCCACGTTCCTTATCGGCGGCATCGTTCGCGCTTACGGTTCGAATGCTCATTGCGGAAAAGGCGAATACTATGTGGTAGAAGCTGACGAGAGCGATAAGTCGTTTACGTATCTCGACCCCACTTCGGTGCTCGTTACGAACATCGAAGCCGACCACCTCGACCACTACAGCGGGTTGGATGAAATCTACCAGCTGTTTGGCGATTTCATGGGCTCGGTTCATGAAGATGGCTGCTGCGTGGTGTGCGGTGAAGATGCCGGCTTGGTGGAAACCGCTAAGAAAACGGGTAAGAAGGTGCTTACCTACGGTTTCTCCGAGGGGTGCGACACGGTTGTTTCCCAGTACGAAACGCATGGGGTGTCCATCTCCTTTACCGTTACGTTGCCCGATGGCACCGCGCTTCCCTGCAGCATAAAGCAGAACCCTGGTCGTCATAACGCGCTTAACGCAGCAGGTGTGCTCACGCTTTTGATGACGCGTGGCGTGGATATGCAGAAGGCCGCAGAGGCTCTTTCTGAATTCATGGGTGTGCGTCGCCGCTTTGATTTGGTTGGCGAGGCTGATGGCGTTACGATCCTCGACGACTATGCCCACCATCCAACCGAAATCGCTGCAACTATTGCTGCGGCCAAAGAGCTTGATTTCAAGCGCGTATGCGTGGTGTTCCAGCCGCATCGCTATTCGCGTATCCGCCTGTTCACCGAAGTGCTGAAAGACGAGTTCGGCAAGGCGTTTGATCAGGCTGACATGGTAACGTTCTTGGATGTCTATCCTGCTGGCGAAACCCCGGTTCCAGGCGTAACGGGCCGGACATTCATGCAGCCGATCTATGACAATCCGAACCACCCCGCCGATCTCAACTATGTGGATCGCCGCATGCAGGTTGTTCCGTTCTTGACGAAAACGCTTCAGCCGGGCGACTTGGTTATCACGATGGGTGCAGGCGATGTGACTTCTGTCGGTCCTGAGCTTTTGGCGGCATTGCAGGAGCGCGAAAAGAGCCGCAAATAATGGCTGCTCGCCATGCCTCTGAGTTGGAGCTCCTTCGTTTCGACGATGAGTTCGAGGGAGATATAAGGCTCAACGAGCCTATGGCTCGCCATACCACCTACCGTATCGGTGGCCCTGCTCATGCCTACGCCCAAGTGAATAGCATAGCCGCTTTGGCCACCGTGCTGAAAGTTTGCGCCGATGAGGAGCTTTCATGGTTTGTCTCCGGCAAGGGGTCGAACCTGCTTGTGTCGGATGAAGGGTATCCGGGCGTGGTCATCGCTTTGGCCGGTGAGTTTAGGGCGTGGCAGTTCGATGAAGAAGAAGGCACGGTGGTCGTAGGTGCGGGCACCATGCTTTCCCGCTTGGTGCAGGAGGCCTTCCACCATGGCTTTTCTGGAATGGAATTTGCCGTGGGAACGCCAGGTACGGTAGGGGGCGCCCTGGTCCAGAACGCTGGTACTGCTCAAGATTGGATTGGCTCGCGCGTCGTTTCGGTTACCACGTTCAATGCGGAACGCGGCCTCCGTCGCTATTTCGCTTCTGAGCTTTCCTGGGGATATCGTTCCTCGTCGTTTTCTTCCGATGAGGTGATCGTTGAATGCGAGCTTCGCTTGCAGAAGGCATTTTCGAGCGCGGTATCGGAGCGCATGAATTCCTTGCTTTCACGCAGAAAGGAAAGCCAGCCGCTTGAATACCCAACCTGCGGCAGCGTCTTCATGAATCCCGAGGGCGAATCGGTTGGCAAGCTCATTGAGGATGCTGGTTTGAAGGGCAAGCGCTGCGGCGATGCTCAAGTGTCCGAAAAGCACGCCAACTTCATTGTGAACAGGGGCAGCGCCACATCGCAAGACGTGGCGACCCTTATCAAAGAAGTGCGACAAGAGGTTAGGAGGCGATATGGCATCGAACTCCAGACGGAGGTCAAGTTCCTCGGGTTCCCGGGCGACTTCTTCGAGGAATAGGGTTTCTACCAGGCCCACTTCGGTAAAAGGTCGCCCTAGCCAGAGTCGCACTCTGCGCAGTTCGCAACGATCTGGCTATGCCTCCGCTCCTGCACCGCGTCCATCTGCGCGAAGGTCCGCTCAAGCAAGCACGCGTAGACCGTCTTCGGGAGGCGGTGCTCGCTCGGTTCGCGGGAACCCTTCTTATCGGCAGGGCAGCGGATATCGTGATGGTGATTTGCGTTCGGTAAGCGTTTCTGAAGTGCGCAACGCCTCACGGTACAGCAGGGCGCGCACAGGCTCATCGCGAAAAGTGATGGGTGTTTTCGTCACCATTGCGGTGCTGCTGGGGGTATTTGGCATAGGTGGGTTTGTGCTCTCGAACTCTGGTGCATTTGCGGTAGAACAGGTTACCGTTTCTGGCGCGGACCATCTTTCCGGCGATGAGCTTACCGAATTGGCTGCGGTGCCGGCGGGTTCCACTTTGCTCAATGTTGATGCAAATGGCATTGCTACAAGGCTGGCCGCTAATCCGTGGGTGAAAAGCGTTTCGGTTGATCGCGTGTTTCCCAACACGCTGAATCTGAACATTACCGAACGGAGCATTTCCGCGGTGGTTGCCGTAACGGTTGATAGCTCGAATACGGTTGAGCGGTGGGCTCTTTCTTCCGATGGCATGTGGCTTGCGAAGATTCCCGACGATCGCAACAGCGCCGAAGGCAAGGCTTTGCCCGATTCGGTGTATAACGATGCGGAAAACGCGCTCGAAATCACCGATATTCCGTATGGATCCACGCCAGAAGCTGGTTCATACTGCAACAACTCAAATGTTGAGAATGCGCTGGGAGTAATCGACGGAATGACTACCGAACTGGCGGGCCAGGTCAAAAGCGTGGCGGCAGCCAGCAGCGATTCAACCACGCTCACCTTGCAAAACGGCATTGAAATCGCCTTTGGAGACTCTAAGGACATTCGCGACAAAGAGCGCGTGTGCCTGCAGCTCATGAAAGAGCACGAGGGTAAGATTTCGTATATAAATGTGCGTGTTGTGAATAAACCGGTTTGGCGCTCCGTTTAACGCCTAGCAGGAAGCTGGTTGTTTTGCAATCAGCAGGCCATTGTGTAAAATAATCCAAGTGTCTCCAGGGGCTTTCTGTCCTTGTGGGGCAGCGCTGAAATGAAATCGAAAGCGAGCACATAATGCAACAGATTCTTGGCAACGATAATCTTGCGGTTATCAAAGTTGTCGGCGTTGGCGGCGGCGGCACGAATGCCGTAAACCGCATGGTTGAAGCCGGCATCAAAGGCGTTGAATTCATCGCCGTTAATACTGACCGTCAGGCCCTTCTTCTTTCCGATGCCGATAAGACTATCCATATCGGCGAAGAAATTACCCGTGGTCTGGGTGCAGGTGCCAACCCCGAGGTTGGCTGTCAGGCAGCAGAGGAATCCCGTTCCGAGATTCGCGAAGCTCTTGCCGATGCCGACATGGTTTTCGTTACCGCAGGTGAAGGCGGCGGCACTGGTACCGGTGCAGCTCCTGTAGTTGCAGAAATCGCTCGCGAGGAAATCGGTGCCCTTACCGTCGGCATTGTCACCAAGCCCTTCAGCTTTGAGGGTCGTCTTCGCCGCAATCAGGCAGAGCAGGGTATCGACTATCTCTCTCAGAAGGTAGACACCCTCATCGTTATCCCGAACGATCGTCTGCTCGAGATTGTGGAAAAGAAGACCAGCATGCTCGATGCATTCCGCATCGCCGACGATACGCTGCGCCAGGGCATTCAGGGCGTTACCGATCTCATTACCATTCCTGGTCTGATCAACCTCGACTTCGCCGACATCCGCACCGTCATGAAGGACGCGGGTACGGCAATGATGGGTATCGGCCTTGCTTCTGGCGATTCCCGCGCATTGGATGCTGCGCAGCAGGCAATCAACTCCAACTTGCTCGAAACCTCTATTGCGGGCGCTTCTCGCATCCTGTTCTCTATCGCTGGCGGTCCTGACCTGGCTCTTTCCGAGGTCGATGAAGCTGCTAAGGTCGTCGAAGCTGTTGCCGACGAAAACGCTAACATCATCTATGGTCAGATCGTTGATGAAGAGCTGGGCGACACCATCCGCATCACGGTTATCGCAACCGGCTTCAAGGCTACAAGCTCGCAGCCTGCTATCGACTTCGGTCGCCGCGATAACGCATTTGGCTCTTCTACCGCTTCTGCTCAGAAAACCAGCAGCTCTCAGCGCCCGCTGTATCCTTCCGAGCCCCGTTTTGCCGACGAGGATTACATCCCTGATTTCCTGAAGCGTCAGTAAATTACATACTTGCATTGTTTGCTTTCAACGTAAGAAGGTTTTTTATGACGACCCTTGTTCTACCCGACCCTGAGTTGACCAAGGGTCGTTTTGCGTCTATTCCCGCTTATTCCGACGAAGCGCTCTACGTTGCTACCAGCGTGCGCATCGCGTTTACCACGCGCGAAGGCGGCGTGAGCGAAGGACCATACAATTCACTCAACCTTGGCTCTCATGTGAAGGACGACCTTGTCAGTGTCCAGGAGAACCGCCGCCGCGTTCAGCAGGCTTTCGCATGCGAAGATGCGCCCCTGTTTGTTCCGAATCAAGTTCACGGTGATACCGTGCTCGAGCTGGGCGATCCCAGGAGTATTGACACGCCGCTTGCACCTGCTCAGGCACATGACTTAGCTTTGCAGGCGCAAGACGGAGCCGATGGATTGGTGGTGCATGCCTTAAATGCAGCAGCCCTTCTGTGCTATGCCGACTGCGTACCCGTTATCATTGTTTCTCCAACAGGGCGCTTTGCGGTAGTGCATGCGGGTTGGCGCGGGGTGGACAATCTTATTTCCGTGAAGGCGGTGCGCATTATGGCGTATGCGGACGAGGCCCTGTTGGGTGCCGACGCCGCTTCGACCTACAACGTCTATATCGGTCCGCATATTGGGCCAGAGTGCTTTGAGACGGGTGCGGATGTACATGCTCGTTTCGTGTCTCAATTCGGGGATGAGTGCGCTTTCGACGGCAGCCATATCAATTTGGCGGAAGGGCTTCGAATCCAACTTGAACGGGCAGGCGTAAGTCGCTTGCGTATTTGCGATTTGGCCAAATGCACGGTATGTGAGAATAGCGAATTTTTCTCATACCGTGGGCAGGGTGGTATCTGTGGCCGTCATGGTGCCTTTGCCGTCAGGACCCGTTAATGCCCGATTCGGGCAGGGGAAGTGGTGGCTGGAAGTTCGCGTTGCTGTTTCTTTTGCTTGCAATCGAGGCGGGAATCGCGTCGTTTTGGCCCTCTGTTGCTGGTTCGTTGCTAAAAATATGCCTGGCAGCATGGTAGGCGCGGTATGCTAAAACGTAAATCGAAAGGAGCTCCTTCTATGAGCACGGCAACGAGATATAAGCATGTACGTTCTGAGGTTGACCAGGTTTGCAAGGAACTTGGTCGTGATCCGGAAGAAGTTTTGCTTCTGGCTGTTTCCAAGACGGTAGACGTTGATCAGGTGCAACTGGCTATCGATGCGGGCGCAAGGGCGTTTGGCGAAAACCGTCCCGATGAACTGGTACGCAAGCAAAGGGCCTTCCCTGATATGGAGTGGCATTTCATCGGCAACATCCAGTCGCGCCGCATTCCTGAAATTGTTTCTGCTGCTACGCTTATCCATTCGGTATGCAAGGAAGCGCATCTTGCCAAAATCGATGCAGCTGCTGCGGCAATCGACAAGTGCCAGCGCGTTCTGCTCGAAGTCAACGTTTCGGGCGAGGAAAGCAAAAGCGGCTTTGAGCCCAGCGAGGTTAAGGGCATTATCGAGCGGGCACGTAGCCTTGAGCATGTTAAAATCGAGGGCCTTATGAGTATGGCGCCACGTGCTGAAGAAGAGCTCATCAATGCAACGTTTTCGGGCCTTGCCAACTTGGAAAGTGAGCTTAACGACACGTTTTCCCAGGAAGAGGGTACTGCTCGTTTGTCTGCTCTTTCTATGGGCATGACCGAAGACTGGCCAGTGGCGTTGCGCTATGGCTCTACCATAGTGAGGATTGGGCGTGCTATTTTCAGCGATTCGTTCGAAAACGCGTAAGGCAGCCTCTTTATTTGTTTGATTGATCAGAAGGGAAGACCATCATGGATTTTCCGCGTCCCTCTATGTCGGCAAGTGAACTGTTCGGCGATTTGAAGGACAAGCTTGGTTTCGGCGGCGGTCGTTCGGATCGTCGCGACGATTACTACGATGATCCCTACTACGACGACTATGCCGATCCCGAGCCAGCTCAGGGTCCTTATGATTCTGGTTACGACCCGGATACCTACGGCGATCCTTATGATCGTCTGGAATATACCACGCGTTCCACGGGGTCTTCCCGTCCTGCAGGTTCGCGATCGAGCCGCCTCTCTTCGGCTCAGTTGGTAAGCTCGGGCGATATTCGTGCAACCACGAGTGCTTATGGCGTATCCGATGTTGCAGCAAAGCCCACCATGGAACTTCCCAGCGTGTCTCATCGCACGGAAGCTGAAGAAAAGAAATCGGTCTCCAAGATTGCTGAAGATTTCAGCATCCCTGCATCATCGTATACCGATTTCGTTTCGCCCTATAAGCAGAGCTCGTCTGCAAGTGCTTCCTCTTCGGCTGGCCTCGACTCCCTGTTCACTCCATCCGCGGCTCCTTCCGGTTCTGTTTCGGGTTTGTCTGATGGTGCCAATGTGGGCTCCGCCCATGGTACGAGTCTTGCTCGCGAGATCGTCGTCCTCAAGCCGGCGTCATATGAAGACGCGTCCTCGATCGCCCAATCGGTTCGTGCGGGCAAGATTGTGGTGCTGTACCTTCGCCAAACCGATCCGGCTCTTTCCAAGCGCGTACTTGATTTTTCGTTCGGCGTTGCTTCTGCCCTCACTGCGCAGGTTGATTGCCTTGCCGAGAAGACGTTCGTAGTCCTTCAGGGCAAAGAACTCACGCTCGAAGAGAAACATAACCTGGCTAAACAGGGTGTGTTGAAGTCGTAGTCTTTTAAGGTGCCCATTACGAGCATAAGGAGTTTTAGTACATGATCAGCATGCTTTTGGTCAGCTTGGCCGATGCATACAGTTTTGTGATCTTCGTGTATGTGATGATGTCCTGGATCCCCATGGGTGGGGGCATCGTTACCGATGTTTACCATGCGCTGGGAAAGATCTGCGATCCGTTCCTTGACCTGTTCAGGCGCTTCATTCCTCCTATTGGAGGAATGGTGGACGTTAGCCCAATCGTGGCATTGCTTGTGCTACAGTTTGGGGTACGTCTGATAGTAAATTTTTTAGCTGTACTTATCTAACGCAGCTGTTTGAATAGCCAGATAAGGGGAGTTTTCTATGGCCATCACCTCTTCCGACATCCAGAATCAGAGCTTCAAGATCGAGCGTCGCGGTTACGACGTTGACGAAGTGGATGTATTTCTCGAGCGCGTTGCTTCCGAGATTGACGATCTGAACGACGAAATCGCTCGTCTGCGCGTTCAGGTTAAAGAGGCAGCCTCTGCTTCTCGCACTGAGGTTATCTCTGAGCGCCCGGCTGTTGCGTCTGACGAAGAGGCAAAGCCTACAGGCATCGATCCTGCTTTGGTTGCCGAGAAAGACGCGATGATCGCCGAGCTCGAGGCGAAGTTGCGCGACCGTAAGAGCGATGACACCGCTATCGCGCAGGCTCTTATTGTTGCTCAGCGCACCGCTGATGAAATTGTTTCCAAAGCCAAGGCCGATGCTGGGCAGACCCGCCAGAACGCCGAAGACGAAGGTCGTCGTATCCTCGAGAAGGCCAATGTCGAAAAGCAGAAGGTCATCGATCACATCAACGAGCTTTCTTCCAGCCGCGAAAAGGTTCGCGAGCAGTACCAGGATATGCTGAAGGAATTCATCGGCTCCGCAACTCAGCGCCTTGCCGAAATCGGTGGCGAGGTTACTGCCGGTATTGACATTCCTGCCGAATTGCTTGAAATGACTACGTTTGATGCTACAAGCTCCGCTGGCACCCAGCAGAAAGCTGAGGCCGAAAAGCCCGCTGCTGCCACTTGGGAACCCAGCCCTGCTGTGGCAACCTACACTACGCCCACGGTAACGCCCGGAGCCTCCGCTCCTGCAACACCGAAGCCTTCAACCGCATCGAAGGATTTCTCCGGTTATGGCGATGCAGACGATACCTTCTCGTTTGACGATATGGACTAGTTTTAAGGGCTTGCCTACGGCAAGCCCTTTTTCATGCGAAACGCAATGACGCTGCGCAGTTTGGTTGCGCCGTCCTAACGGACAGCGCAAGTCATGCGAAACGCAATGACGCTGCGCGACGTTCTGACGGCACAAGAAAATTTCAAAGCCCATGGGGCGGCACATTAGGCCAGCCCCATGGGCTTTTCAATTTCCCTGCACTCATCAGAACGCCGCTCGCTGATTTACTGGCGCATGCCCGGACTTTTCTCGTCATTTGTACTCACCGGACGGACTCTCGCTGATTTATTGGCGTGTGTCCTGCGCCGCCGCTGCCGCCCGCTGCGCCGCTAGTCTTGTGCCATTTACAGCTCCGCTGCACCTGCGCCCAATGTCCGTCGCTGCTGATGCGGGAGTCCTTTCGCCATCTGCGCCTGCCAGAGGGATTCTCGCTCTTTTGTCTGCATCCCTTTTCAGGATTCGCCCCGTTATGGTGATCTTCCCGTTGCGAAAACAAAAATCTCGGTATTCGTGCAACTTTTTTGCGATTGCGGACCCTCTTTTGTCCGTGCAAAGTACAAACTGACTGCCGATCAGCCGATTTGCTGCGCTTTTGCGCCTAGATACGCGCTTTGGCTCCCCGCAACAATCCCTAATCGCAAAAAAATTGCAATTCGGGGCGTTTTTCTGTTTTTGGGATCCCTGGATAGGCTCGAACGGCGCAGTGGGATGAACCTTGGTCCAGCGTGTGAGCAAAGTGGACTTGGCAGCGCTGCGGGCGCTTTCGGGAGGGCGCTGGGTGGAGTGCCTGGGGTGCAGTGTTGGGCGGCTTTGGGGACGGGCTTGCTGGCTGGTGTCGTGGAGTGGTACCGGGCCTGCGCTACGAATGAGGGTCTGGGCTTTATGCTGGGTGCTTAGAAAAAGAAATGCCGCCCAAAGGGACGGCATTGAAATGTGAGTGAGCCTATAAGCCGGGTTCTGTAATCGGCAACCATTTATCTCGACTTTGCGTCGCCGCAAAGCTCAAGCACGCAACCCGAATGCACGGAAGAAAGGTGACGCTTTCAGGTAGATCAACCATGTTGTCGAGCTGGGGTGATTGTGTCAAGCCAGGCATCGCCAGGACAACGGCGACGAACGAGCCGTCCTGATTCATGCCTTTGTCGTTGTTAACCTTGATGATCTTGGGATGCTCGGTATCGAATGAAGCAAAGGAAGCCATAACGTAAGGCTCTTTTACGTTGCGCGAAGTGCCGTCTACGTTTACCGTGGTGGCGGTGTTGTTCTCGTAGTCCAAGGAAGCTTCATTGCCGGCAACGTTCTTCAGCACTGAAGGGTCCACAGTTTCATTGTTCAACTTACGGCCTTAGGTAACGGAGAAAGGCAGCTCCTTGTTGGTGATACCTGAGTAATGGACGTCCTTGCTGTTTGTGCTCCACTTTGGTGTCGTCTTGCGCGAAGGTGATTATGTCGTCGTTGGGCGCGATGGCCTGCAAGTCGGATTCGTCGGACGTCACATCAGCCCCGAAGGGCTTTTCGGCCACTTGACTACGGCAATGTCTTTGTGCTCGCCAGAAGGAGTGGTGGTCGCCTTTGAGCATTCAGCCTTTTTGTGGGTGGAACCATGGGCGGTGATGGAATCCTGCTCTTGCTCTTAGGTGTGCTGTCTTGGCGCAACGGTGGCGGTACTGGTCTGCTCGGAAATTTGGCAACTGGGGCAGTGATCGGATTAGATTCTGCCGAAGAGCGTGTTTGCAGAGATGCGTTCGAGGCTGGGTCTAAGGAGTTATCTACGGACGATTTTTCTCCTGAGTTCTGTAGCGCTTTGAGCGAAGGGAAATTCTTTCGAGAAGAGCACGATGGAAATCTATCAAGATCTGCATATCTTCATGTGACACAAAGATGCAATTTGAATTGCGTCGGGTGCTATTCCGTGAATTCGAAACGTAATGCTTCGCCCGATCTCCCTCTTGCGGATATCGAAGTCATTCTTACGAAATTGAAGGGGCTGAATGTCGATAGTCTGGTTATTTCAGGCGGGGAACCTTTTTTGCGGAAAGACTTGCCCGATATTGTTTCTTTTGCAAAGACGAAGGGTATAAGGAGCGTTTCTGTAATAACGAATGGAACCAGCATAAAGAGAGAGATCCTTCAAAGGTTGTCTGGTGCTGTGGATAGAATTGCTGTTTCGTTTGATGGCTCTTCTTCTAGTTCCGAATCGTATATCCGTGGATATCAGCGGTTTGCTGATCTAAAAAAGAGCATCCTTGCGATTGAAGAAGAAGGGATAAACGCTCATATCATAGCGACGATTCACGCTTTTAATATTCAGGATATTCCTTCATATTTTGAGTTAGCTCGCTCTTTGAATGTTGGCATCAACTTTAGTCTGCTGTCATGTACTGCTGATGATAAGCATTCGAAGAGGCTTATTCCCGACGATAATGCGCTTGAGCGCTTGGCTGAAATCTTGATAGAGAACGCCGGTCAAAATGCATTTTCTTGTGGCTTTAATTTGAACGGTTCTATTTCGGCAAGAGGTTGGTGCGGTGCCGGCCGAACCTGCTTAAGCGTATCCCATGAGGGGCTCCTGTATCCCTGTCATATGTTGCAGTTTGATGGCTATACCATTGCGAACTTGTTGAAGGATAGTCTTGCGGATGTCGAAGAAAAAATTGATAATTCACCCTTTTCGACTCTGGACGTTGAATCAATTTCAGGATGCTCGAATTGCGGCATGAAGTATTTATGCGGCGGAGGCTGCCGTGCCCGTTCATTGTATGCCTATGGTGACGTCCGATCCTGTGATCCGTATTGCGCCTTAGCCAAAAAATTTTATGGTCTGCTTGGCGATTTGCTTAGAAGATTCTATGCGTAACCGATTGATTCCTACCGTTAACATGAGCAATTATGGACATAGTTTATTGGTGATAGTAAGCAATAATTAGTTAATAGTTTTTATTAATTAGTTAAGGAGATAGAATGCTTTTTTATTCCATTCCAAATCAACAAGTTTCAAGTTGCTTGAATATAGGGCTTCCTAATGGCTGCGTGACCATTGGCCTTCAAAGTTTGCCTCTCAAAAAGCCGAAGTTGGACTGCTGATAACGGAAGGAAGACATAGTTGTTTGGGGAATCAAACGAAGCAAGGGCTTCTTTACTTCGCCTGGAGAATATCGCAAAGCCATTGTATGTTGCCTTGCGAGTCGTTATGGCGACATTCGTCATTGGATGGAGTTTGCTCTTTGTCGCATTTTTCGTTTCCTTGGTAACCTCACAAGTTGGTTTGTGTGACTTGGTCTGTCATCTTCTTTACGCTGTTCCTGTTGCGGTGTCTGCTTTCATAAACATTTATATCCTTTACGTAATTGGAAGTATTTGCAATTCGATACGCCATGGGAGCAGTCCGTTCACTATGCATACTTCTCGGCAAATTAAAGTAGTGAGTTTTTTGCTGCTTGCCAGTTTTGTCCTTCAGGCGGTTGTCTCCGTGATTCCTTTTGATGGTTATTCTCTTGGTGTTATGCGAATTGGCTTGGCGAAGCAAGGGGATGGAGTGGTGGCGGATCTGAGCATTTCGACCTTGGTGGCTTCGGTTATTGGCTTTATTCTGTCATATGTGTTTAAATACGGAGCATTGTTGCAGCAGTTGTCGGACGATACGGTTTAGGGGCATATTTTTGGCTATAGTGTTCAACTTGGACAAATTGCTTGCCTCGAGAAAGATGCAATCCGTAGAGCTGTCAGAAAAGCTTGAATGCACGGTTCAGACGGTATCGAGGATAAAAAACGGGAAAATTCGTGCGTTAAGAATTGACAGTCTTGATAGGATTTGTGAGGTTTTCGATTGCCAACCTGGTGATTTACTTGAGTATCTTAGCGATGAAGAGGCTGAAAAAAGATACGGTGAGACCTTTTTGGAGGAGTATAAAAAGTATCATAGTCAATAGATGCTATTGCACTTGATGATGGGCACTGGAATTCACCAGCGCCCATTTTTTATGTTCAAAACCGCTTACCGTTCAGGTCAACCGCCTATTATCGGTTTCTCTCTAAGTACTAGTAAATAATGCTTAACTTTAAGAAGTTAAAAGAAACAGTTAACTTCTTAATATATTATTTCCATTAGGGAGGCTTTTATGAGGCATGGTTACCATAACTTAACCAATTACAGAATGCTTCATATTGCCAAGGATTCGCCATTTTTCGAAGAGTATGCTCAGGCGAAAAATACAGAGTCTTTTTCTTGCGAAGTCCCTTCGGATTGGGCGTGTCAGCTTGATTCAACCTGGAGGTATTTATTTCCCGCAAAGGTGAACTTGCCTGATCAGGGATGGAAGATCCACCTAAGCTCATGTCCCACGGAAGCCCAATTGCTGCTCGATGTTGTGGGTGGCTTTTTAGTCAAGAAGAGAGTTGCTTTCAAGCATTTGGTATCGTATGGGAGCTTTCTGAGACTGAACGGTAAGAATGCAAATAGGTCCTCTTCGGGCAAATTTATAACAATCTATCCAGGGTCAGTTGGCGACTTCCTTGCTCTTTTGGAAGAGTTAGAAGGTCTTTTGGGGAATTTCCATGGTCCCTATGTGTTGTCTGACATCAGATACAAGGAAGCTCCGGTTTTCTTCCGCTACGGTGGTTTTCGATATCTTTTGGAAGAAGATGGAAAGGGCGTCTCCAGGCTGGCAATACGAAGGCCGGATGGCTCTCTGACTGAAGATCAGAGAAAGCCATTCTTCGTCTTGCCTGATTTTGTTTCCGTCCCCTTTGGCATAAAGAAACAGGTCGATGCTCGTATCAACCCATCAGATGAATTTGAGCTTCTTTTCGCTCCTTATTCAATTTTGGAAAGCCTGCATTTCAGCAATGCGGGTGGGGTTTATCGTGGGGTTAATCTCAAGACTGGTTGCGAGATTGTGGCCAAAGAGGCTCGGTCGTATGCTGGCTATTCTTCTTTCGATTGCGATGCGGTGCTACGCTTAAGGCATGAGCGGTCGATGCTCATCAGACTGCAGGGAATTGAGGGGATTCCCTCTTACTACTCGTATAAGACAGTTTGCGGACACGAATTTCTGGTCGAGGAATATTGTGCCGGGGTCACTTTGCAGTCTTGGGTTGCCAGTAATTATCCTTTTCGTCTTGGAGAGGACGATGCTCTTCGCTATTCCGAGAGAGCCTTGGTAATTGCTCGACAAATGCTGGGCCTCTTGGATGCAGTTCATGGCGCGGGCGTTGCCTTGATGGATGTTAATCCAAAAAACTTCATCGTTGATAAAAATCTTGCAGTAAGCCTTATCGATTTTGAGGCATGTAGCGATATCGATGGGGCTGATTCGGCGTGCTTGGGGATGCCTGGTTTTTCTCCGCTCTGCAAATGCGCCAATAAAGAGAGGGACGAATTCGGCTTGGCATGTGTTTTGTCCTATCTCTTTTGGCCTTCTTGGAGTAGCTCTTTCTCTCCACGCTCTCTTTATGAGCGGCTTCCTCTTATAGATAAGCATTTTCCATCTTCAGTTAAGGACATGCTGGAAGAGCAATTGTCTTGTATGGCTTCCCGTATATTTGATTCCCCGTTTGGCTTGGTGCCGGTTGGGAGTGAAAAAATCGATTCGTGCAGCTTTGCGCAGCGTTTGGCTGCAGGAATTGCAAAATCGAGAAGGCCCGATGATTCGGAGGGCCGTCTCTATCCTGGTGATGCTACACAATTCTTGCATGGGCCTTTAGGCCGATTGGACATAGAGACTGGCGCTGCGGGCGTTGCTCTCATGCTTGGTCGTTTTGGGCTTGATGTTTCCTCTGATGTTGAATGGATCACGACGAAGCTTTTGAAAAGCGAAATCTCTTTGCATTTTCATGGACTGCTTCGTGGAACAGTGGGAATAGCAAGCGTTTTTTCGCAGCTTGGATATTGTGAAAAGGCAATAGGTCTGCTTCCTCTTTCTTTACCGTATGGTCCCTCTGATGATATTTCGATAAGAAGCGGAATTGCTGGAACGGTTCTTTCTCTCTTGCAAATCAATTCAGATTGCGGCTGTCCCCAGGTGAGAAAACTCCTTGGAGAATCTGCTGATTTTTTGCGAGATTCCGTATTGAAGAATCTCGAACCAGTAAGTGATGGCGCGGAAACCGGGAATGCCGTTGGATTGTTCGATGGCTGGTCTGGTGCGGCATTGGCTTGCCATGAGTTGGCTGCATGCTTTGTCGAGCAATCGGCTGAGTGGAATCGCTTGGCTAACGTTTGCCTCGAACACGAACTTTCGGGACTCGATGTAAAACCTGATGGCTCTTTGTCAGTTGATTATTCGGGAATTGATTTTGGGTACTTATCTGAGGGCATTGCGGGTATTGGGGTTTCACTTGCCTTATGCAATGCGGATGGATATGCAAATGAGCTTAAAGCTATTTCTTCTTCGCTCAAAGAATACGTTGCCCTGAACGGTGGCTTGTTCCATGGGCTATTAGGCAAAGCAGCGGCACTTCTCTGCATTGATGGGGAGGAAAACGCTGATGCTATTTCAGCAATGGTGAGGAACGTGATAGGGGAGTTTTGCTTTCGGGAGCAAAGCCAAGATTTCGAGGGGCCAATTTGGGCCTTGGGAAATGGTGGTTCTTGCTTATCGGTTGATTATTCAACTGGTTCCGCTGGGCTGATCGGATTTCTCCTGTCTTCGGTCGAGCATCCTTTTGGATGGTTTCCCGTTTCTCTTCATTGATATAAATATGCGCACAAATCAAGGAAGGAGGTGAAGGAAATGGGTTCTATGTTGGATCTTCAGTCGCTCGAAGCCTCTAGCGATGCAATCGATCCTAGGGCATCTGGAGCTAGCTTTATGTGCAATGGCGATAACAGCTCTGTGAGCCTTTGGTGCGGCTAAGCAAAGATAGTGCCGGGCATGCTTTCGCATGCCCGGCAATTGCAGAAAGGGCGTGATTCTTCGATGTCAGTCTTGATTGATGCAAGGGGAATAGAAAAGTCTTTCATGTACGGCAAAGGAAAAAAGCTTCGGAAGAACAGGGTGCTGAATGGGATTGACTTTTCGGTTAACGTGGGTGAGTTCGTTTCTATTGTCGGCCCAAGTGGGTCGGGAAAAACGACCCTGTTGAACTGCCTTTCGGGCCTCGAAGAGATAGATTCGGGCTCTATTGCCCTTGATGGCAACTTGATTTCATCAATGAACACTATAGAGAGAGACGAAGTCAGAAGGCGTTTGGTCAGTTTCGTATTTCAGAATTTAAATCTCATTCCATCGCTGAATGCCGTAGATAACGTCTGGATTCCCGCTCGACTTTCTGGAAAGAAAGCTACGAAAAAAGATGCGCTAGCTTTGCTTAGTGGCCTTGGTATCGCCGATAAGGCAAAGGACTATCCAGATTCATTGTCGGGAGGAGAGCGGCAGCGTATAGCAATAGCGCGATCCATGGCTACTGATTCTCCAATAGTATTTGCAGACGAGCCTACAGGATCTCTTGATGTTGATAATACGCGAGCGGTGATGGATATAATGCGTCGCGAATCGAAGCAGGGTAATCGTGCTGTTGTGATGGTAACCCATGATCTGACGGCAGCTTCTTATTCCGATCGTGTTGTGATTCTGAAAGATGGGATGGTTGCTGCGGAGCTCAACCATCCCGCCCCGCATGAAATAGCCCTTTTGCTGGAGGGGTAACCATGTGGCGTTTGTTCATTTCTGACTTAAGGAATAGATGGCTTGATTGGGTGGGTATTATTCTGGTCGCCTTCTTTTGTGGCGTTGCTAGCGGTTGGTCCGCCTTGCTCATATCTTCGTCTTATGGGCTAGAGGGGGCGGCTTCGAGGCAGCTGCTCAATGCGGGAACCGCAACACTGTTTCTGACATGGATTGCTTCCATTCCCGTATCTGCCTCTGTAGCGCGACTTGTTGCAAAGAAAAAAGAGCCATCTTACTCTGTGTGGCGGTTGCTAGGCATGCGCAGGAGATATGTAGGACTTTGCTTTTTTGTTCAGATAGCAATTGCTTCGTTTTTTGGCTTGATGTTGGGTTTCATTGCTTTCGGCTTTGCGATTCCTTGCTTTGATGTCTTTGTTTGTTTGGGGGCTTGTCTTGATTTTCCGGTTGTCGCCTTGGTCGCTTGCGTTGAGCTCCTTGCGTTTGTTCTTGGTGGGTTGAGCAGTGTGCATTCTTCCCTGAATGTTTCCCCTCTTTTAACCCTGGGCGGTCAATTGCCATATAGAAAGAAAATCGGCGCCTTCCGCATCGTTGTCTGTGCCTTGTTAGTTGTTGGCCTTTTTTCGTTGATTGCAATTTCCGTCGAATCAGACCCGCTGGCTCGAATCAGTTGTCTTGTATTCCTCCCCTTTGTTGTTGCTTTGTTCTGCTCTGTCGTCTTGAGGCCGTTGCTCCCTTGGGTGGTGAAAACGTGGACGGCTGTTGCTCCTTGGAGGGGCTCTCCGGTCTGGCTGGTTGCCCAGAGCAAGGTACTTTTCTATTCCGATGAATCTGTGGCGATACAAATGCCTATTGCAATAGGCATTTCGCTGGTTGCGGGGCTCATTGCTGTTGTTGATGCTCTGGTTGTCTATCTGAGGGGTCAGGGAATCGAAGCAAGCGGGATAAGCACTGAACAGCTGCTGTCCTTTCTCGGTGCCCCTATTTTAGTTTGCGTTGCTGGAGCTATGGCTGTTGTTGCAATGACGGCAAACGACAGGGTTCTTGAAGGAAGGACGTTCATTTCGTGTGGATCGAGTCATAGATCGATCTTCGAAATGATGATATGTGAGTCGTTCATCCATGCGTTTAATGCGCTCATCGTTGGCATGGCGTGCGCATTATCTTCTGGGGCTATTGCTTCTGCCGTTTGTTCGGTTAGCCTCCCCTTATCTGCCTGCTTAGTTTCCTCGCTGTTGATTTTCGCGCCTTCTTTTGCGGTCGTTCTATCTCCCATGCTGATGGCGCTGCCAAGCGTAAGCGCTGGAAAAGTTCTTTTAGCTCGTAAGGCCGTGGAATAGAAAAGGGAGGTTGCTTTGTCGTCTTTTTCTCCGATAGAGGGAGTCCGATTCCATGCGAACAATAATCGTTTTATTAAAGAGGTATGTCCCTTCTTTGGGGTGGGTGTTTGTCGCTTGCTTGGCTCTGGGGCTACTCGGGCAGATAATTTTGCTGGCTCAGCCCCAATATGGTGGAGCTTTGATTCAGGCTGCACAGGAAGGGGCAAATGCTTTCGACCCCTTGATAATCCTGCTGATCCTTCTTGCTGCAAGCGCCCTATTGACTATGGGCCAGCAGGTTCTGATTGCCAAGATAGGCGAGGGACTAGCTAAGCGAATAAGAGGCCGTCTATCCCGTTCGTTCTTTGCTTTGTCGGTTTTGAGCCAGGAAGCTCGACCTTCAGGTTGGTATTCTCAGCGCATTGTAAGTGATGTTGAATTGGTTAAGAGACTCCCTGGGCAGCTTGTTTCTCTTGTTCAGTCCTTGTTCGTGTTTTTCGGATCATTTGTTGCCCTGGTTCTCATTTCCCCCATGACGTTTGTTATCGGTTTGGGGTTTGGATTGCTATCCTTGCTTTTTTCGGTCGTTGCATCGCGCCCGATGTCGGGCTACAGGAAAGAGGTTCAGGAGCTTCTTTTGCGTATTACAGTAAAAACCCAGGAATTCGCTCTCACGAATCGGGTTTTGCGATCTTATAACGCATGGAGCTCGGCGGAAAAATCTCTCGGAGTCGAAATAGAGGCTGCTGCAAAAGCTGGCTTTAAATTGTCTCTGCTTGCCGGTTTTCTTTCTCCGATATCGTCTGTCTTGATGCAGCTTGCGAATATTGGAACGATTTTGTTTGCATCCTGGCAGGTTGCTGCGGGCGCAATGGCCTTTTCCGATCTTGTAGTTTTCTTGATGTACTTCTCTTACTTTTCTTCTTCGGTAAGCCAATTTGTTGGTTTTATTTCATATGCGCGCGAAGCTGCTGTAGGCGACGAGAGAATTAGAGACTTTGAAACCCTAGTTCATCCTAGGAGTCTTCCTTCTTCTTGCCACAAAGAGGGAGGCATTTCTCCTTGTCCATCTTTTACTTTTTATCGTGTTTCATTTTGCTACCCATCATCCTCGAATGACTCTTTGAACGATGCCTCGTTCAGCATTCCTCCTGGGAAAGTAACTGCGTTAGTTGGAGCTTCGGGTGGGGGGAAGTCAACGTGCTTGGGTTTGATGGAACGTTTTTTTTCTCCCTCAAAAGGGAAAATACTCCTTGATGGTATTGAGTTGTCCGATATCCCCCTTGAGGAATATCGGGATTCAATTGGCTTTATAGACCAGTCCGCTAGTTTGATTAGCGGTACCGTCGAGGATAATTTAAGGCTTGCAAAACTCTCAGCTTCTCGCTTTGACATGGAGAATGCCCTTGATTTTGTTGGATTAGGTGATATTCCTTTGGATAGGGACGTTGGCGAGCGGGGTCTGGCCTTGTCGGGAGGGCAAAGACAGCGTATCGCATTGGCTAGAACTATTATCCGTAATCCTAAAGTGCTCATTCTCGACGAGCCAACTTCGAGTCTTGATGGAATTTCCGAGCGCGAAGTAGATTGTCTCTTGAGAAGCCTTTTTGATGGACGGACGATCGTCTATGCGGCTCATAGGTTGTCCTCCATTTTAAGCGCCGATTGGATCGTCGTTCTTAATGAGGGAAAAATTGAGGGGCAGGGAATGCATCACGACTTATACGAGAGCTGTTTGTACTATCGTCGTTTGATTGATTCTCAATCCGAGATATAGGTTGATGCCGATATGGTTAAAAAATGCCGCCCAAAGGGACGGCATTGAAATGCGAGTGAGCCTATAAGCCGGGTTCTGTAATCAGCAACCATTTATCTCGACTTTGCGTCGCCGCAAAGCTCAAGCACGCAACCCGAATGCACGGAAGGGCGGCCGTATGGCATTCCTATTTGCGCTTGCTCCAGATGGGGTTTACCAAGCTACGTTGTTGCCAACGCACTGGTGCGCTTTTACCGCACCGTTTCAGCTTTTCTCCTGCATGCAGGGGAGTCTTCTTTTCTGTGGCACTGTCCGTCGGGTCGCCCCGCCCAGCCGTTAGCTGGCATCTTGCCCTTGGGAGCCCGGACTTTCCTCATGCTTGCGCACGCGATTGCCCGGCTCACTCGAGGTGGTAGTATACATCGTTCTTCGAACGATGTATACGGCCGACGCTGCGGACCAATCGGGCACTTCAAATTGCTTCTGCAAGCAGCCTGAGGCACCGGATTGGCCCTCGCTGACTGATATGGACCTGAGGGCTTCGGAAAATTCCCCTATGATGTTTCCTCGATCTCTGACTTCTGCTATTCGTTTTTCTGGTTTCATGGTTAGGGATGATTCTCGTACTCTTTCGCTCTGAAAGGATTTTCATATGAAACGCTGCTTGCTTGTTGGCGCTGCGCCTTCGGCCCATAAAGAGCTTGACTACATCCTGCAAACGCAGGGATTTGATGCGGTGTATGCGGTCGATGGCGGGTTCGCGGCGTTGCAGGAGCGCGGCATTGTGCCTGATGCGGTGTTCGGCGATTTCGATTCGCTTGGAGCGGTACCTCAGCATCCATGCGTGTTCGAGTACGACATGCACAAGGATTTCACCGATATGGATTTGGCAATTGGCCATGCCGAGCAGCAGGGTCTTGAGGAGCTGGTTATCTGCGATGCGTTTACGGGCAGGCTCGACCACTCCCTAGGCAACTTGCAGTTGCTTATCCAAGCGGCCGCTCGAGGAACATGCGTGTGGGGCATTGGCGAGGAAACGGTAATAGCCCCGCTGGTGGCACCAGGGCCGTTTTGCTCTCTTTCATTTGCGGAAGGTGCGCAAGGCACGTGTTCGGTGCTTTCCCATGGCGATGTGTGCAAAGGCGTTACCGAAGTGGGCTTGGAGTGGGAGCTCGGCGGCGCAACCTGCACGAACCGGGCGCTGTGGGGTATATCCAACGAGCTTATTGGCAGGCCTGCCAGCATCAGCTTGGAAGAAGGCTCGCTGTGGGTTATCTTCCCCCTTTTGGAATTCCCGCGCGCGGCGTATACCTATATACGAGTACAATAACGTAACCACATAACAGGGGAGCTAACCGCCCGCGATGCGCGGCTGTTCGGCTGAGAGGGGGCAAGGCCCCGACCCATAGAACCTGTATGGATAATGCCAACGAAGGGAGCCGTGATGGCGCAAGAACGTCTCATCACTCAAATCGATTATGCCCGTGCGGGCAAAATCACGCTTCAAATGGAAGCAGTTGCCGCCAAGGAGCATAAAACGCCCGAAGAGATTCGTGCAGGTGTTGCGAAGGGCTGCATTGCCATTCCCGCCAACATACACCATGCCGCTTTGAGCCCCGAGGGCGTAGGCGAAGGCATGCGTACCAAGGTAAACGTTAATCTGGGTATTTCTGGCGACCTGATGAACGCCGAAATGGAACTCGAAAAGGTGCGTACTGCTATCGAGCTGGGCGCGGAAGGCATCATGGACCTGTCCAATCACGGCAAAACACACGATTTCCGCAAGCAGCTTATCGACATGAGCCCCGCCATGATCGGTACGGTGCCCATGTACGATGCCATCGGCTACTTGGAAAAACCTCTTATTGGTATTACGGCCCAGGACTTCTTGGACGTTGTTCGCGCTCACGCTGAGGACGGTGTGGATTTCGTAACCATCCATGCTGGTATGAACCGTCGTACCATTGAAAACTTCAAAGAAACCGGTCGCTTGATGAACATCGTAAGTCGCGGCGGTTCGCTGATTTTCGCCTGGATGGAGGCTACGGGCAACGAAAATCCTTTCTACGAGTATTACGACGAAGTGCTGGAAATCTTGCATGAGCACGATGTGACCATCAGCATCGGCGATGCTATGCGCCCCGGCTGCAACTACGACGCTACTGATGCTGGGCAGATTTCTGAGCTTATCGAGATCGGCAAGCTTACCAAGCGTGCATGGGATGCAGGCGTTCAGGTTATGGTTGAGGGTCCTGGCCATATGGCATTGGACGAGATCCCCGCCAATATGAAGATTCAGAAGCGCTTGTGCCACAACGCCCCGTTCTACGTTCTTGGCCCGCTGGTTACCGATATCGCTCCTGGCTATGACCACATTACGTCTGCTATCGGTGGCGCGGTTGCCGCATCGTGTGGCGCCGACTTCCTGTGCTATGTAACGCCCGCCGAGCATCTGCGCTTGCCCGATGCCGATGATGTGCGTGAGGGCCTTGTTGCAACTAAAATTGCAGCTCATGCTGCCGATATCGCTAAGGGTATCCCCCATGCGCGTGATGTCGACAACCGCATGAGCGACGCTCGTCGCCGTATGGACTGGGAGGAAATGTTCAGTCTTGCCATCGATCCGGTGAAGCCCCGCAAGTACTTTGAGAGCGCGCCTCCCTCGACGGAGGGCACCTGCACCATGTGCGGCAAGATGTGTGCGGTTCGTACGGTTAATACCATCATGGACGGTCTTACCATCGACCTCGGCGAGGAAATGTCCGACAAATAGCAAGTATGAAGCGGCTGTCCCTTTGGACAGCCGCTTTTACCTGTGATGCGAGCGGCGGGTGTTCGGGCGTTGAGGTGGCTCAGGCTCCCCTCGATACCCGAGCCGTTAGCTTGCCTTGAGCAAGGAGAGAATATGAAAACAGCGCTAACCATTGCTGGTTCTGATTCAAGTGGTGGAGCTGGCATTCAGGCAGATATCAAAACCATGAGTGCTTTGGGAGTCTATGCGGAATCGGTTGTCACAGCGCTAACCGCGCAGAACACCATGGGTGTGCAAGGAGTGGTTGCGACGGATCCCGATTTTGTATTACTGCAGATGGAAAGCGTGTTTTCTGATATTTGCCCCAATGCAGTTAAGATCGGCATGCTCCCTACGGCGGAAGTGGTGCATGCGGTGGGGCAGGGCTTGCAGCGTTTCGATGCTCAGAATGTCGTGCTCGATCCGGTCATGGTTGCCACAAGTGGGGCTGCGCTTTCGGAGGCGCCTGCAGTGCAAGCGCTTTTCGATTTGCTTGTACGGGCTTCCGTGGTAACGCCAAACATTCCCGAAGCCGAAGTGCTTTCAGGCATGCGCATCGAAACTAAAGAGGATATGCTGGCTGCGGCGAAGGCTATTCAGCTGAAAGGAGCACAGGCCGTTCTGGTGAAAGGTGGACATTTGGCCGAAGAAGCCGACGATGTGCTGCTGGAAGCAAACGGTGCGGTGACATGGCTTTCCGCTCAGCGCGTGGAAACGAAGAACACGCATGGTACTGGCTGCACACTTTCTTCTGCTATCGCTTCGTATTTGGCGAAGGGCGAAACTTTGAAGCATGCCGTGGCTTTTGCGAAGCGCTACCTCACTGAAGCAATCCAATCAAATCCTGGGTTAGGGAAAGGCAACGGTCCTGTGAACCACCTATTCGCGCTGCGCTAACAAGGCGGTTTAGGATTGCATGAATCGCCTTGCCAACGCCAGAAGTGCTTCGCGCTCAGGTGCCACCTCTTCGTTGGCTACGGCGCTGAACAACTCGCTGAGCACAAGCCCAACATGTGGTCCTTGAGGTACGCCGAGAGAGATAAGGTCGGTGCCATTTACTGGCAGGTCGGCAGGAGAAAGCACTTCGCCTTGCTTGAGCATCTCATTGAATAGGCTTTCGGCCGCGTTGATCTTCTGGATCCATTTTGTTGCACGGGTCGATTTTCCCCTTGCATCGCCCCGCATCAAGTCGCAAATTGCGTGGAACAGGTCCTCGTTGTGTTCTACCAGGGCATACAGCTTGCGCACACTTTTTGTTGTGGGCTCGGGTCTGTCGCCATGGTAGCGGATAACCAAGTCGAGATCATGCTGCATCTTCTTGCTGAAATGCAGTGTTTTTGCGCTTTCGCGCATGTGGTGAACGCTTGCTATGGGGTGATTGGGCATATGGCCCAAGTTGTCTGCTCCAATGAGGAACGTATCGGGCTTGCCTGCATCGTGAAACAGCGCCGCCCAACGCACCAAGGGGTAGGCGGGGGTGTTTTCGACTACCGCAGCGGTGTGTTCCCATACATCGTAGATGTGCCAAGGGTTGTGTTGGTCGAAGCCGTCCATGGCTTCAATGCAAGGAACAATATAGGCAAGTTCGCGGGGGAACCGAAGCAGGGTTTGGCGCACATGGTTTCCGCAGAGGAGCTTTTCGAGCTCTTGCCTTAGGCGCTCTCCTGCGACGTCGGTGAGGGTAGGTGCATATCTGCGTATGGCGGCTTCAGTATCAGGGTCAATCCAGAACCCGAGCTGCGATGCGAAGCGCATAGCGCGAAGAACGCGTAGGGCATCTTCTTGCAGGCGGGTACTGGGGTCGTTGACGCAGCGGATTATCTTGTTGGCCAAGTCGTTCTGCCCGTCAAAAGGATCTACAAGGCCACGAACCGGGTGGAACGCCATTGCGTTGATAGTGAAATCGCGTCGCGCCAAGTCTTGCTCGATGGTGTCAACGAACAGCACGCTATCGGGGTGGCGGTGATCGGTATAGGCGCCTTCGGTGCGGAAGGTGGTAACTTCGATGGGTTCGTTTTGATAAACCACGGTTACCGTACCGTGCTTCGTTCCTGTTTCGTGCACCGCCATGCCGCTTGCCAGACACGCTTCGCGCGTTTGCTCCCAGTGGGCGTTGGTGGCGATGTCGGCATCGTGGGGTGTGACGCCGCGAAGGGCGTCGCGCACGAAGCCACCAACAACCCATGCCTCAAAACCGCGCTTTTCCAAAGCGTCGATGACAGCGCATACCGATGCGGGAAGCTGGGCAAGCATTCCGTGGGCTTCGATATGTGGCGCATCATTAAGAGACATGACCTCAGGCTTTCGTTACGAGTATGTTTCAGTATACGGCTTCGGTAGCGATTCGTGCGTCCATACTGGAGATATGTCTTGAGACAATAGCCTGTGCGGCGTAGTGGTTTGTTGCGATTGCTTTCGCATGTCTTTCGAATTCGGTAGCGTAAAATCAAACGGTGAAAGATACGAACACGGTGTACCGAGCACCTAAAAGGGGTTGCCATGATTGATGAAGTGCATATTCGCGATGTGGCGTTGATCCACGAGGCAACGTTTGCACCAAGCCCTGCCTTTACTGTGGTAACAGGCGAAACGGGCACGGGTAAAACCGCTTTGCTGAATGCGCTGAAGATTCTGGTCGGCGAGCGCGCTGGTGCGTCGCTTGTGCGCGAGGGCTGCGAAGAGCTCCAGGTAGAGGGCCGTTTCTTTGGCGAAGGATGCGGGGAGGATGGCGTGGTGGCTGCGCGCCGCATCGGTGTGCAAGGACGCAGTCGCGTTTCCATTGACGGTTCGCTTGCTTCAGTGAAGGAACTTGCCGGCGGCTTGGGCCAGACGGTTGATCTTTGCGGGCAGCACGAGCATCAGCGCTTGCTTTCGCCTACCTATCAGCGTGCTTTGCTCGACGAATGGGGCAAAGAAGAAATCAGTGCGCCGTTGGGGGCGTATCGAGCATGCCTTTCTGCGGCAAACGATGCGTCTGCCGAGCTTGTTCGCCTGCAAGAGTTGGAATCAGCCGATGCTGTCGAGCTTGACAGGGCACGCTTCGCTTTGGAGCAGATTGGCAAAGCAGATCCCCAGGAAGGTGAGTACGAAGAGCTTATCGAGCGAATGCCTCGCCTGGAAAACGCCGAAATGCTGGTCCATGAAGCCATGTCTGCCCAGCGCAATCTAACAGGGTCGGGCGGTGCGGTGGAATCGCTTGAGTCGGCATTGGGGTCTCTTGAGCGAATCGCGGCGGTAGACGCTTCCGTTGAATCCGTGTTGGAGCTTGTGCGTGAAGCATTCTTTTCGCTGGAGGATGTGGGTCGCGATTTGGTGACGTACAAAGACGGTGTTGATTTCCCCCAGGAAGAGCTGGAGGCGGCGCAGGACCGCATTGCCGAGTTGCAGGGTCTTATGCGTGGCTTCGGTCCGCGCATGGAAGATGTATTGGCGCAGCGTGCCGAAGCTGAGGCGAAAATCCGCGAATACGATGGGCGCGACGAGCTTATCTCCCAGGCTCGAAAGAAGCGCGATGCAGCGGAATCGGCACTTGCCGACGCGGCGCATGCCTTGGCGGAAGCTCGCGGCAGGGTTGTTCCTCGCTTTATCGATGCCGTCCAAGCCCAGATGGCTCGTTTGGAAATGAAGGGCGCACGTCTCGAGGCAAATATTTCTGATCTACCGCGCGGGCAGTGGGACACATGGGGCTCTCAGTCTTTTGAGTTCCTTTTTGCTGCTGGTGAGGGCCTTAGCGCTCAGCGGCTCGGCAAAATTGCCTCGGGTGGCGAAATGAGCCGCGTGATGCTTGCCCTGAAGGTCGCATTGGGCGAATGCGACCAGGTAGACACCCTGGTGTTTGACGAGATCGATGCTGGTGTGGGCGGTAGTACCGCTCGTGCACTTGGTGCCGTTCTTCGCGATTTGGCAAAAACCCATCAGGTCATTGTGGTAACGCACCTTCCTCAAGTTGCCGTGTGCGGTGATACTCATTATCTGGTAACGAAGTCCGGTGATGCGTTGCCGCAAACCTGCTTGACTCCTGTTTTGGGCGAAAGCCGAACGGCGGAAATTGCCCGTATGCTAGCCGGCGAGGTAAGCGAAACGTCTCTTGCCCACGCCGCCGAACTGCTCAGCGAGCAGGAGTAGCCGGCACTTGATTCGGCCCGTCATATGCAAGGCAAAGAAAAAGGAGAATACATGTCCGAATACCAAGCCGTATTGCGGCAACCGACAGATGGGCGTATGCCCGTTATCGGTTGTCATCTTTCGTCGGCTAAAGGGTATGCCGCAATGGCGAAAACGGCAGCTTCCATCGACGCCAACACGTTTGCGTTCTTCACGCGAAACCCGCGTGGCGGGAAGGCGAAAGCAATCGACGATGCTGATGTGAAGGCATTCGCGGAAGAGGCGGCGCTAGCGGGTATTGGGCGCATTGTTGCGCATGGTTCGTATACCGTGAACCCCTGTGCGGCGAAAGAACAGGTGCGCAGTTTCGCATTTCAGGCGCTTGCCGAAGATTTGGCGCGAATGGAACGCACCCCGGGGCAGTTGTTCAACATTCACCCCGGCTCTCACGTGGGGCAAGGGGCGGATGTGGGCATTGAGCTTATTGCCGAGGTCTTGAATACCGTATTGACGCCCGAACAGACCACCACGCTTCTGCTGGAAACCATGGCGGGAAAGGGAAGCGAGGTAGGCCGCACCTTCGAGGAGCTTGCTGCCATCATCGATCGTGTTGAGCTCAACAGCCATCTGGGGGTTTGCCTTGATACCTGCCATGTATGGGATGCGGGATACGACATTGCGAATGACCTGGATGGTGTGCTCGAGGAATTCGACCGTGTTATCGGGCTGGATAGGCTGCGTGCTTTGCATATTAACGATTCCCCGATTCCCTCAACGAATGCGGTGCCCATAAAGATTGCCATGCGCGCATTGGCGAAGGCTGCATTGGTAAAGAAGCGCTGGCTGCCGTAGTGATGCATCCTCGACTGTTGGGATTGCCCTGCATTCTGGAAACGCCGAACGAGCTGCCGGGCTATGCGAAAGAGATCGCATTTTTCCGTTCTTGCGTTGTGCAAAACGATTGTTTACCATGAACGGGTCTTATTAATTCCCCTTAACAGCATATTTGCAGGTGGCCTTTTACGGGCAAAGTGTGCCTGCACGGTTATTCATTTCTTTTAAGGAGGATCCAGTGAAATTCTTTCTGGACACTGCCGATCTCGATGAGATCGAAGAGGCAGCAAGCTGGGGTGCGTTGGCTGGCGTAACCACCAATCCGTCTTTGTATTCTCGCATCGGCGGCAAGCTTGATGACTTCCACAACCACATCAAGCGCATCTGCGACATCGTTGGCCCTGATTGCCCCGTTTCCGCAGAATCTGTTGCTATGACGCGCGAAGAGCTCATCACCGACGGTCGCGAGCTTGCCGCAATTGCTCCTAACGTTGTTGTGAAGATCCCCACCATGGTGGAAGGCCTTGCCGCAACGCATGCACTTGCAGCCGAGGGCATTCCGGTGAACATGACGCTGTGCTTCAGCGTTCCTCAGGCCATCTTGGCTGCCCGCGCTGGCGCTCGCTACATCAGCCCCTTCATTGGTCGTTTTGACGACATCTCGGAAGACGGTCTTGATCAGGTTGCCAATATTGTTACTGCGCTGAACAACTATGACTTCACCTCCAATACCGTAAACGGTGAGCAGGTCGAGGTTATTGCGGCTTCTATCCGCAGTGCAAACCATGTTACCCAGGCAGCGTTGATGGGCGCCGATATCGCAACGGTTCCCTTCGGTGTGCTGAAGAAGATGGTTCAGCATCCGTTGACCGATCGTGGCCTTGAGGCATTCCTCAAGGATTGGGAGAAAGTCCAGAACGCATGAGTGATGCAGAGGTAGTCGAAGAGTCTGCGCCCGAGGAAAAAAAGCCGGCACGTACTACGCGTCGTCGTACGGCGAAGGCCTCCGACAAGCAGGAGGGGGCGGCCACAGCGGCTGCGCCCTCCGATTCTGCTGAGGTAAAGCCTGCGGTTGCTGAGGCTTCTTCTCCGGATGAAAAGCCCAAGCGCCGTAGGACAAGCAGGAAGAAAGCCGAAGAAGCTCCTGCCGATACCGAAGCTGAGCAGAAGCCCAAGGCGGCTAAGCCTGCAAAATCCAAGGCTACCGAAAAGAAGGAAGAGCCCCAGACTGAATCTTCCGACACGCAGAAGGGCGACGCTTCCTCCGAGGACGAGTCCAAACCAAGGCGAACCCGCACCCGATCCAAGTCGAAGGCCAAGGCAGAAGAAGCGTCTCAGGGCGAAAATGCGCAGGCAGCTCCCAAGCAGGAAACTGAGCCTAAGCAAGAAAAAACTTTTGAACAGGCTTCTTCTTCCGATCAAGAGACTCCATCGAAGCAAAAGGATTCCTCGAAGCAGGAATCGGCTCCTTCTGAAGGGACGGAAAAGCAAGAGTCCTCCGAACCCTCGGATGCTTCTGATGCTGCCGAGGAAAAGAGTTCCAGCGAGCGTGAAGCGCGCGACGACTACAAGGGTCGTCGTCAGCGCAAACCCCGTCAGCAGAGGGGTGGCGATCGTCAGAAAGGCGATCGAGGCGACCGCCAGAAGAACGATCGTTATCACAACGGTCGTCGCCAGCACCAGCAAAACCGTCGTGAGCCGGTGGCCCCTCAGGTTTCCAAGGAAGATCTCGCGAAACTAAAGGTCGTTGAGCTTCGCGAAAAGGCTCAGGAACTGGAGATCGACTTCAAGGGCCTTAAGAAGGCAGAGCTTATCGAGGCAGTGTTTGCTGCCAGCATGAAAGCCGAAGGCTTTGAAGAGGTCAGCGGCATCCTTGATGTGCTTTCCGATGGCTATGGGTTCTTGCGTACGAGCGGATATCTTCCCGGTGAAAAAGACGTATATGTGGGTACTTCTACCATTCGTCGCAATCACCTTCGCAAGGGTGACTACCTTACCGGCCAAACGCGTCCAGCGCGTCCGAAGGAAAAGTTTGCCGCTCTTCAGCGCATTGACACCGTGAATGGGGTTCCGCTTGACGAGGTTGGCAAGCGTATTCGCTTTGCTGATTTGACGCCGGTATTCCCTGATGAACGCCTGGTGCTTGAGCACGGACGATCCTCTATCACTTCTCGAGTTATTGATCTGTGCGCACCTATCGGCAAAGGCCAACGTGGTCTTATCGTTTCGCCTCCCAAGGCGGGCAAAACCACGATCTTGAAGGATATCGCAGCGTCCATTACGTCGAACAATCCCGAAGTGCATCTGATGTGCCTTCTGGTCGACGAGCGCCCTGAAGAAGTTACCGACATGGAGCGATCCATTCATGGTGAGGTAATTTCCTCGACTTTCGATATGCCTTGTGAAAACCACGTTGCGGTTTCCGAGATGGTTATCGAAAGGGCAAAGCGCTTGGTGGAAAATGGGCAGGACGTCGTCATCTTGCTTGACTCGCTTACGCGTTTGGCGCGTGCCTACAATCTGGCGCAACCCGCATCGGGTCGCATCCTTTCTGGTGGCGTTGATTCGACGGCGTTGTATCCGCCTAAGAAGTTTTTGGGCGCTGCCCGCAATATCGAGGGCGGCGGAAGCCTTACCATCTTGGCATCGGCTCTTATTGAGACGGGTTCGAAGATGGATGAGGTTATCTTTGAAGAATTCAAGGGTACCGGCAACATGGAAGTGAAGCTTGATCGCTCGTTGGCGGAGCATCGCATCTTCCCTGCAATCGATCCGGTTGCATCGGGCACCCGTCGAGAAGATCTGCTGCTTGATCCTCAGGAGGCGCCGCTCATTTGGGCAGTGCGTCGTGTGCTCGCCAATCGCAACAACGTTGAGCGAGCCATGGATTCGCTTATCAAGTCGCTTAAGCAGACCAACGATAACCAGGAGTTCCTGATGCGCGCTGCAAAAAAGGCGCAGCAGGGACGTCATTTCGACGAGAGCGGAGCGATTGAAATCTAATAAATGAGATTTCGGTTCGCGACGTGATCTGGCTGCGTAGAGCATATCGTCATCGCTTATAATTACGAAAAAATGGAACCCTGCCGTTCGGCGGGGTTCCGCAGTGTTTACCTGTCTGTATTTATAGGGAGGTCATGTGCCTCAAGAGCCATTATCTCAGCATCCGGGCGGACCTCAACCGCCAGTAGGGTATGAGCAGCCTGCGCCTCAACCCCCGTTCGAACAAGCACCGCAGTCTGCTGCGGCGGCAACCGTCTATTGGAAAGAGCCTCGCAAATCACGCGGATGGATTGTGGCGCTTGTCGCAATTATCGCGGTGTGCCTGGTGTCGGTTTTCGGTATTGTATCTTGCACCTCGGCTATTGCTGGCCTGGGCGGGTCGAACGCCTACGACAGCGAGCCGTTGCTCCCGAATACGGTTGCGGTTATCGACATCGACAGCACCATTCAATACGATGGCACCACGAACAGCCCCGATGGCCTGAAGCAGCAGCTTGACGTTGCGGCAGATGATAGCAGGATCATTGCGGTGGTGCTGCGTGTGAATTCAGGGGGCGGTGTTGCCACGGCTGGCGAGGAAATGTCCACCTACGTGAAGGAATTCCGAGAGGACACAGGCAAACCAGTAGTGGTTTCGAGCGCTTCTACCAATGCGAGCGCTGCTTACGAGATATCCAGCCAAGCAGACTACATTTTTACGGCGCATACCACCGCCATCGGCGCAATTGGTACAGCGATACAGGTGGTCGATTATTCTGGTTTAATGACCATGCTCGGTATCTCTACGGAAGATATTACTTCTGCTGAAAGCAAGGATTCCACCTACGGTACGCGCAAGCTTACCGATGAAGAGCGGGCATACTATCAGGCTCAGGTGGACCAGATCAACGAAACGTTCATCCAAACTGTTGCCGATGGTCGTAATATGTCTGTCGATGAGGTGCGCGCTTTAGCTACGGGTCTCACGTTTACCGGCGACGATGCCGTGAAAAACGGTCTTGCCGACGAAATCGGCACAAAGGAAGACGCTATCGAATACGCAGCTATGCTTGCGGGGCACTCATCCGACTATGAAACGGTGAATCTCAGGCAACATAGCTCGGACGATATTTCTACCCTGATCGACCTGATATCTGAAAATAAGTCTATTTCCGCTGATCAATTGGCTTCGGCGTTGAAGGAGTTGGAGAGCAATGGCTCCATCGCAAAATAAGAAAGAACGTATCGAGTGGCCGAAGCGTGCCGTTGTGACGGCAGGCATGCCTTATGGCAACAAGTCTCTGCACTTTGGTCATGTGGGCGGCGTTTTTGTACCCGCCGACTGCTATGCCCGCTTCCTCCGTGATCGCATCGGCCCTGAAAACGTGGTATTCGTCTCTGGCACCGACTGCTTCGGTTCTCCTATCGAAGAGGGGTATCGCAAGGAAGTTGAATCCGGTTCCTTCGAGGGAACCCTGGAAGACTATGTTCGTCGCAACCACGATCGCCAGAAGGCAACGCTTGATGCGTACGACATTAGCCTTGATGTGTACGAGGGCAGTGGCCTCGGCCATTGTGGCGAGGTTCATCGCTCTATTTCTGCCGCCTTTGTGCAGCGTCTTCATGAAAAGGGATTCCTGCATTTGGAGAGCACGCTTCAGTTCTATGACGCTCAGGAAGGCATGTTCCTGAATGGCCGTCAGGTAGTGGGGCATTGCCCTGTGCAGGGCTGCAAAAGCGAAAAAGCCTATGCCGATGAATGCGACCTGGGCCACCAGTACGACCCGGTTGATCTCATCAACCCGATTTCCTCGGTTTCGGGCACGGTGCCGGAAATGCGTGAGGTGCGTAATTGGTACTTCGACCTGCCTGGCTTGTCCAACGTAGTTCGTGATTATGTCGATGCTTTGGAAAGCGATCCGTGCATTCGTCCCGTTGTTACCAAAACCATTAAGGAATTCCTTGTTCCGCCCATCATTTACATCAAGGTGGAATTGCACGACAAATACCTGGAAATTGCAGACAAATTGCCCAAGCATGTGTATCGCGATGCCGCCAAGGGCAAGCAGAGCTTCGAGATCGAATTCGAGAACGTCTACGATCGCGATAAAGCGCGTGTCGTGTTGGCAGGTGCGAATATTCGCTTCCGCACCGGTAAGGCATTGGTGCCGTTCCGTATTTCCGGCAACGTCGAATGGGGCGTGCCTGTTCCCGAAATCGAAGGGGTGGACGGTCTTACGGTATGGTGCTGGCCCGAAAGCCTTTGGGCTCCGCTTTCCTTCACCATGGCGCGTAACGACGATCGCGGTCTTTCCCGCTCGGCATGGCGCTCTTTCTGGTGCAAAAAAGACGCAACGGTGTATCAGTTCATCGGTCAGGACAACCTGTATTTCTATGGCGTTGCCCAGCCTGCCTTGTTCGCCGCTCTTCAGGAAAAGCAGCCCGTGGTTGCCGATGCCCCCGAAGGCGAATTGCAGCAGACGAAACTCATCGCCAATCACCATATCTTGTTTGGCGACAAGAAGGCCTCTTCCTCTGGTTCGGTGAAGCCGCCTACGGCAGACGAGCTTTTAGAGCACTACACCTCCGAGCAGCTGCGTGCCCATTTCCTCGCTTTGGCGCTCGACCAGAAATCGGTAGGGTTCAAGCCGAAAATCTTCGATCCCGACCCCGAAAAGCGTGAAGATCCCCGCGTTGCCGATCCCGCCTTGAAAGAAGGCGCGCTTCTTACCAAGGTGTTTAACCGTTTGGCACGTAGCTGCTTCTACGAGGCAGCAAAGAATTTTGAGGGATATATGCCCCTCGGTGCGGTGAGCATCGAGGTACTTGCCAAGGTGAATAAAACCATGCACAAGTACGAAGAGCTGATGTATCACGTCGACCTCCATTCCATCATGGCCTTGATGGACGAGTTCATCCGCTACGCCAACAAGTATTGGTCAAGCGGCATTCGCGAAGCGGAGGCCAATGAGGATGCCGATGCTCGTCGCAAGGTATTGGTTGATTCGTTCTATCTGCTGCGTATCGCAACGTTGCTGATGCATCCGGTTGTTCCGCGTGGCACCGAGCGCATCTGCGACTATATGAATTTTGAGTTCGAAGACTTCTTCAGCTGGAATTACGACTTCGACAGTATGGAAGAGCTGTGCAACGCCATGGAGCTTGACGAGCGCCGTCATCGCGTTCGCGATCTCCCTCCGCGCACCGACTTCTTCAAGTTCCACCCCAGCCAGATCAAGAAGAAATAGGTTATCGAAGGGTCTCGCTACACGTGCCGGACCTCCCTGGCGCTCCTGGACAAAGGTTTACCTCAGGAGTACCACGGTGGGCTCGGCTTCGCTTGCGGGGCTCTTTTTGCTGTGTGCAGCCCTCTTTTATCCTATAGCCCCCTGTTCGGTAGGGCGTTATTTTTGAGTGCGGAGAATTCTCATCGTTTGCAACTATAGTCTCTGTTCGGGATGGCGTTGTGAAGGAACAGGGAAGAAGGCTCGACGTCCTTGCGAAAGTGCGCTTCTGCGCTATACTAAATAGGCTTATCTCGCCTTGGTCGGAAACCAAGGCATAGTAAGGAGAACCAATGAAAAAAGATATCCATCCCGAGTACGTTGACTGCACGGTAACCTGCACCTGCGGCAACACCTTCCAGACTCGTTCCACGAAGTCGGAGATCCGCGTTGACATCTGCAACGCTTGCCATCCGTTCTTCACGGGCCAGCAGAAGCTGATCGACTCTGGCGGACGTGTACAGCGCTTTGCTAACAAGTTCGGTGCTGCCGCCGAGGCTGTTGCTGCTCGCGAGGCTGCTAAGAAGGCAGAGCGTGCTGCTGCTATCGAGGCTGCTGAAGCCGCTAAGAAGGCAGAGCGTGAGGCTAAGGCTGCTGCCAAGGCTGCTCGTGCTGCTGAGTTCGCCAAGAAGGCTGAGGCAGAAGCTGCCAAGGCTGCTGCAGAGGCTGAGGCTGCTGCTGTTGTTGCAGAAGGCGAAGCAGAAGAGGCTGCTGAAGAAGCTGTTGCAGCTGAGGTTGCAGAGAACGCTGCTGAATAGCATTAGCTTGTGTTCAGGCGAAGGCGTCCGCATTACGCGGGCGCCTTTTTTGTTTTGGGCCTCAATCCCGGAGGCTAGGGTGCGTTCCAGGTGCCGCCTTTCCACACCGTTCCTCATACCGTCCGGCTGCCGCTTTGCGGCGTTGTGCCCGGATCGCTCCCCACGGCACCGTACCCAGCTCGCCTCATGGCGCAGCGGTCGGATCTGTTCTCGCGGCATCGCACTCGACTGCCTGTGGCACCGTGGTTGCGGCGATTGCATTACTTGCCGAAGGTGCCATCGCATCTGTCCGCCTGTGAAACCGTGACCAGATCGCTCCCCACGGCGCCTCGTCCGCGGTACTGCGTCCGATCGTCCCGTCCATAGAGCACTGATCTGGTCCGCCTTGTCCGCGACGCCGCACGCGAATGGGCCTCTCGCGCGGTTCAGCTCTTGCGCCGCTATGTCCATGGCGGCGCCTCAGGTCGTTTGGGACTCCGAAAACAGAAAAACGTTCCACCGCGCAACTTTTTTGCGATTAGCAACCGTCGCGAGTTCCCTGAGTGAGGATAAAAGCGCAAAACCGCAGGTAATCGGGCGTACGATGGTGTATTTTCGCTTTGCGGGTGAGGAAAGGGGTTGCTAATCGAAAAAAAGTTGCAAAGATCCGAGGATTTTTGTTTTTACCCTCCTGCAGGGGCTGTTTTTCGCTATTGCGCAACGGCTTGGCATCATCTTTGCTTTCTCGACGGTTACGTTTGTTTATGCCGTAAGCTGAGTTCGATGCAGGAAAGAATGGCACGCATGGGTGCCCGGTTGTGTGCGCAGGTTTCATCTTCGAGGAAAGCGTAAGAGGCGCGCATGGGGAGTGCTGCTTGCTCTTCTTCCTGATGGGCGCTGCTGCTCTTGCGCCGCGATGGGGTACGGCTGCGCCTAGCTTATGACGGGCTGTGGCTACGCTTGGCCTGTGACGGGCGTTGTCGCCTTTTGCTGGCAACAGGCATCTTGTTTGTTTTTCTGTGCTTGTGCGCAGATAGGAAAAGGAACCGCAATGAATGACAGTGATAAAGCAACTGCAATGAGCAATGGCGATTCTTCCACCAGTGGAGCTTCGGTCGAACCTGAATATGTGGTTCCCGAAGTACTGCCTATGGACGACGAAGGAAACTCAACACATAAGATCAAGGGTGCAGCCCAAATAGCGGCGGGTACCGCCTTGACCGCCGCAGGTGTTCCCATGCTTGTTCTGCCTGGCCCTGGCGCTGTGGCAATTGCGGGCGGCGCAGCTTTAATAAGCAAGGGTCAGCGTAATTGCTCGGGTCGTTCGGCAACGCCTTTCGAGGAAAAACTCGATGACGTTGCTGAAAAGGCAGCTGTCGCGGTTAAAGCCTCCGCCGAGAAAACGGCTCACAAAGCAGCCGAAGAGGCTCCAAAGGTTGCGAAGAAGGTTATTTGCGAAGCGCCACTTGTTGCTGGGATGGCGGTCCGGGCAGCAAAGCCTGTCGTTAAAGGCGTTGCCGGTGCGGCGACTCAGGCGGCAAAGCCCCTTGCGAAAAGCGCTGCGGGGGCGGCGGTGGCTGCGGGTAGTCAGTTAACCCAGAGAGGGTTGAAATACTTGCAGAATAAGAAAAGCACCAAGAAACAAGCCCGTTAGCCAGGCGTTTCTTGCTGTAGCTTATAAAATTCGTATTCTATGATCACAACTAAGCAAAGGGAAGGTTTGGGAGCTATGGACAAAATTGCATTTCGATCGCTAACCTACGGCATGTACCTGGTTAGCTCCTTGAGGGATGGAAAACCTGTTGGTTGCGTGGCAAACACGTTTACGCAGGTTACGAGCAGCCCAGCTCAGGCAAGCATTGCGTTGAACAAAGACAATTTCACCACGCAAGGCGTGCGCGAAACGGGCGCGTTCGAGGTTACCGTACTCGATCAATCTGCCTCGATGGAGCTTATTGGGGCCTTCGGGTTCCATTCAAGCGCTGATACCGATAAGTTTTCGGGTTTTACTACCGAAACGTCCGCGCAGGGTATCCCTTATGTTGCCGAGCAGGTTTGTGCTCGCTTTTCGGTAAAGGTTGAACAGGAGATCGATCTGGGATCCCATGTGCTTTTTATTGGCTCAGTTGCTGACGCTGCATCTCTTGGGGGCGAAGAACCTATGACCTATGCCTATTATCATCAGGTCAAAGGAGGCAAAACACCGCCGAAGGCGCCGAGTTTCAATGAAGATGCTCCTGCGAAGGAAGAAGAATCGGACCCTGCGGCAGGTCGTACGTTCGCGTGGCGTTGCACGGTTTGCGGTCATATCGAATACGTCGACGAGCTCCCAGAAGACTTCACCTGCCCGATATGCGGAGTGGGTAAGGACTTGTTTGAGCGTATAGAGTTGTAGGTCCAATCTCGGTAGCGAGCGCAGCTGCAATGCCCCCTGAAAGGGCAGCAAGCGTTAACATGATGCGCCTCGGAGGAATAATTCTTCTGAGGCGCATTATTTCTCGGTGCGTCCTTCCGCCGCCCATTAGCGTGTTCTTTCCGCGAACCGTCCTGTTGTGGACAGCTGCTCAAGGGCGGTTCGCTATTATGGCGCAAGAAGAGAAAGGACAAGCCCTATGAATGTAGAGCTTTTGCAATACCCCGAACATCCTGAGCGCGCGGTGGCAACGGCGGCACGCCTTTGCTATGCCCCCGTCGGCGCAACTGAGCTTATGGAAACCATGCCGCCGGAGCGCGTGCAAAGCGTGCTTTCCACCATTATGAAATCGGGCCATTTTTCTACGCTGGAACACGTGAGCTATACCTTTGCGGTAGACGGCGTTTCTCGCGCGCTCACTCACCAGTTGGTTCGCCATCGTCTGGCCAGCTTCAACCAGCAATCTCAGCGCTACGTTAAGTTCGCAGGGGATGTCGAAGTGGTGAAGCCCCCCACGGTTGCCGCCCAGAAAGATACCTCCCGTGTGTTCGATGAGGCTATCGATGCTGTTGTGGATGCGTACCATAAGCTTCTTGATGCCGGTGTTCCCGCCGAAGATGCTCGTTATCTTCTGCCCAATGCTGCAGAAACAAAGATTGTCATTACCATGAACATTCGCGAGTTACTTCATTTCCTAAGCTTGCGCTGCTGCAACCGCGCTCAATGGGAAATCCGCGAGCTTGCCAATCGCATGCTTGAGCTTGTTCGCCCCACGGCGCCCTATATCTTTATGGATGCTGGCGCTCCCTGTGTTCGTGGAGTGTGCCCCGAAGGTAAAATGACCTGCGGAAACCCCTATCCAAAAGTAGTAAGGGAGTAGCCTTTCCCCATGGGAAGCGATCTGAAACGAGCATTTACCGAAGACGGCCAACGCCGCACCCATATTGGCGGGCAGGCGCTTATCGAAGGCGTGATGATGCGTGGCAAGCTCAACTGGGCTGTTGCCGTGCGTGAGCCTGATGGCCATATGCATTCCGAGGAGCATCCTCTGTCCAAGAAGGGAAAGCGCGCCAAGTGGCTTTCCTGGCCGTTGGTGCGCGGGTGCGTGGCCCTGGTCGATTCATTAGTGCTGGGGTATAAGGCACTTGAGATTGCCGCCAACCATGCGTTTGACGACGAAGACGAACAGGCCGAAACGGTTGCCGAAGAAGTGGCAGCGGGCGGCTTGTGCATCGACGGTGACTTCGACGGTCAAGAATACGATTCCGAGGGTCAAGGTCTCACTGGCAATGGGGGCCCACAAGAATCGGACGGCAGTCGGGCTAGAAGGTGCGAGCCCGAACAAGACCCCCCGTTTTCTTGGAAACATGATTTCGGACGTCCCGACATCATGATCGATGCGCTTGGCGCCCAGCGAACGCTTGAGGTAGTAACCGAACCCAACGAGCAAAGCCCGTATGGTGGCCAGGAAGGGCCGCTTCACGCGTCCGAGGGGCAAGGTGTTCCTGCTCATGCCGCCAACGAGGAAGAAGAGCCGTTTTTCGGGAAAGCGGAAATGGCAATTTCCCTGGTTATGGGCTTGGTTTTAGGAGTGGGCCTGTTTATCTTCCTGCCGGCATTGGCGTCCAATGTGCTGGTTGGCGAATACGAAGCCAACCCCTTTGCCTGGAATATCATCGATGGCTTGATGCGGGTGGCGATATTCGTCTTTTATGTATGGCTGATTGGGCGCATGAAAGATATCAAACGCATGTTTTCCTATCATGGCGCCGAGCACAAGACCATCCACTGCTACGAGCACGGGCTTGAGCTTACACCGGAAAACGCGCGGAGCTTTCCTCGGCTGCATGTTCGGTGCGGTACGGCATTCTTGATCATGGTCATGATCATCGCCATTTTGGTGTACACCATCATTCCCCTCAATTTGCTCATCGAGGGGTGGGGGATCAGCGGACCTGCCGCATTCGCCCTGCTTATCGTGGTGCGCATTGCGCTTATGCCTTTAATTGCTGGAATTTCATACGAAATTACCGTGAAGTGGGCGGGCAGCCATCCCGAAAATCCCTTGGTGCGTATCGTCTTGTGGCCGGGTATGCAGATGCAGCGCCTAACCACCAACGAGCCCGATGATTCTATGCTGGAATGCGCCATCGAAGCCATGCGCTTGGTTTTGGACCGCGAAAAGGAAGAGCTGCAAAACGCGATGAATTAGCCCTGCGCTTCTTTGATGGGTCTTTCAGCGGGGCTATCCGGATACGTTATCAAGTTTTTCGCTTCGAGCTTCTCAATTCGGGTATGCTGAATCTTGCTACGCAGCAGAGGGGCTCCAGGCGTAGCGGGCGCGGCGCTATCTCGCCGCATAGTAAAGGCTGTGCTTGGAAAGCACCGCCAAGCAAAGGAGCAAATCCCCGCACACGTTAATAAGCAAATCGGGGTTAAACCGTGTGAATAGCGGCTGAGCTTAAGGCTCGGCAGAAAAGGAGGAACCGCGTGAGACTGGTTGTTACCGAGAAGAATGACGCGGCTCAGAAGATCGCAGATTTGTTGGGCGCAACAAAGCCTAAAGCCGACAAAGTATATTCCACTCCCGTATATCGCTTTACCGTTGATGGTGAAGACTGGGTAACCATTGGCCTTCGTGGCCATATTTTGGAACCCGATTTTGCCACAGCGCTGGTGTATAAGAAGCGCGGCGGATGGCGTGGCGTTTCCGCCGATGGCGAAGTTATGGAAGCCGATATTCCCAAAACACTGCCCAGGCCACCTTTTAAAAAGAAGAAACCCTTCACCGAAGACGGTGTGGAGTTGAAGGCTTGGAAGATGGATGCGCTGCCGTATTTGGTGTATTCGCCTATCGAAAAGCGCCCCAAGGAAAAAGATATTATCCGTTCGCTGAAGAACTTGGCGAAGAAAGCCGATTCCATCATCATTGCAACCGACTTCGACCGTGAAGGTGAGCTTATCGGTTCGGATGCGCTTTCATGCATTCAAGAGGTCAACGACACGGCACCTGTTTCTCGTGCGCGCTATTCTGCATTTACCAAGGAAGAGATAACTCACGCCTTCAGCAACTTAGTAACGCTCGATACCAACTTAGCTAGTGCGGGCGCTTCGCGCCAGGATATCGATCTCATCTGGGGTGCGGTGCTTACGCGTTACCTTACCTTGGTGAAGTTTGCCGGTTACGGCAACGTGCGTTCTTCTGGCCGCGTCCAGACGCCAACCCTGGCGCTTATCGTTGCCCGTGAGCGCGAGCGCTTGGCGTTTGTTCCTGAAGATTACTGGGTAATCAAAGGCTCTTTCGACGAAGACGAAAATGCCTTCATTGCTCCTCATGCAACGGCACGTTTTAAAGCTGAAGCGGAAGCCAATGCGGTAATGGCCCATGTCGAAGGCCAAACCTCGGCGCGTGTTGAGTCCATCACGAAGCGCAAGCGCACCGTGGCACCTCCCGTGCCGTTCAACACTACGAGCCTTATGGCGGCAGCTTCTGCTGAGGGTCTTACCCCTGCACGAACCATGCGTTTGGCGGAAAGCCTGTACATGGATGGCTATATCAGCTATCCCCGTGTAGACAATACGGTGTACCCTTCTTCGCTCGACTTGGCAGACACCGTGAAGAAAATCATGGGCAATCCCGCTTATACCCCCTATTGCAAGCAGCTGCTTTCGGGCGGTCCTCTGCGCGCAACACGCGGCAAGAAGGAAACTACCGACCATCCGCCTATTTATCCTACAGCCATGGCAACGCCCGACAACCTTCCTGCGGCGGAGTACAAGCTCTACAACCTTATTGCCCGTAGGTTCCTGGCAACGCTCTCCGATGCCGCCATCGTGGAAGGCACGAAGGTCTCGCTCGTTGTGGGTGGCGAAGAGTTTGTGGCTAAGGGCGATGTTTTAGTGAAGCCGGGTTTTCGCGGCATCTATCCTTATGGCCTGAAGAAAGACGAGCAGCTGCCTGCGTTGGAAGAAGGCCAGGAAATAGCCTTCAATGGTGCAACCTGCACAAAAGACCAAACCAAGCCTCCAGCCCGCTATTCGCAGGGTCGCTTGATCCAGGAAATGGAAAAGCTTGGCTTGGGCACGAAATCCACCCGCCATTCCATCATCGAGCGTCTGTATGCGGTGAAGTACGTGCAAAACGACCCTATCGAGCCTAGCCAGCTAGGTATGGCAGTGTGCGATGCTCTCGATAAGTTCGCGCCTCATATCACCCATCCTGAAATGACGGCAGAACTCGAAGAAGAGATGGACAATATCGCCGAAGGCCAGAAAACAAAGACCGAGGTGGTAACCAATTCGCGCAATTTGCTTTCCGAGCAGCTGGCAAGCTTGCTTCCTCATTCTGAAGAAGTGAAGGATGCTTTGGCGGATGCCGTTGCTGCCGATGCCTACGTGGGTCCATGCCCCAAGTGCGGTAAGGATCTGCAGCTGCGCTCTTCGCAGAAAACGCGCTCAATGTTCATCGGCTGTGCTGGTTGGCCCGATTGCGATGTCACCTATCCGCTGCCTAAGGGCAAGATCGAGGCGCTGGAAGAGAAGTGCCCTGTTTGCGGCATGCCTCAGATCAAGGTTACGGCATTCCGCTCCAAGCCGCGCGTTCTGTGCATCGACCCAGAATGTGAAACAAACAAAGAGCCCGATTTGGAAGTGGGCATTTGCCCTACGTGCAAGGAAAAGGGCTTGGAGAAGAAGCTTATTGCGCGTAAGAATCCGCGTACGTTGAAGCGCTTCATCCGCTGCGAGAACTACGATGAATGCGAAACGGGCTATCCGCTTCCGCAGTATGGCAAGCTTACGGCAACGCAGGAAGTATGCGAAAGCTGTGGCGCTCCCATGGTTATCGTTACCACGCAGCGTGGCCCTTGGAAGCTTTGTCCGAACTTCAATTGCCCCGCCAAGGAAGAGGCGGCAAAGAAGAAGGCCGAAAAGGCCGAGGCGAAGAAGGCTGCCAAGAAGCCTGCGGCTAAGAAAAAGACCGCAGCCAAGAAAGCCATCGCAAAGAAAACGGCCGAAAAAAACGAATAGTTCCTGAGAGCGCCCCCCTGTGGGCGCTTTCTTTACGCGTTTCCCCCTTGAGCGCTCGAGGGGGAAAGGTGAACGGTAGGCATGCAAGAGTAGCCTGTGTTTTTCCATAGAGGAAATAAAGAAAGAGTAAAATAAAAAAATTACGTGCCGTGAGGGCACGTGGCGAATCCAAACCGTTCAGGAGGAATAATGAGCAAGGTCACTATCGTAGGTGCAGGCAATGTTGGCGCAACCGCTGCGCACATCATCGCTTCCAAGAATCTCGCCGACGTCGTTTTGGTGGACGTGGCAGAGGGTCTTCCTCAGGGCAAGGCGCTTGATATGATGCACATGCGTTCGGTGGAAAAGTTCACCGTTAAGGTAACGGGCACTAACGACTATGCGGCAACCACCGATTCCGACATCGTGGTAATCACCGCCGGCATCGCTCGCAAACCTGGCATGACCCGTGAAGACCTGCTTGGTGTTAACTCCGGCATCATGTCTTCTGTTATCGAGCAGGCAATGGCTGCTTCTCCGAACGCTATCTATATTTGTGTTACCAACCCGCTTGACGTTATGACCTACTTGGCTTTCAAGAAGTCCGGTCTGCCTTCCAACCGTCTTATGGGCATGGGCGGCGTGCTCGATTCTTCCCGTTTGTCTTTTGCAGTATGCGAAAAGCTTGGCTGCGACCCCGCTGATGTTACCGCTTGGGCGCTTGGCGCTCACGGTGAGGGCATGGTTTGCTGGCCTCGCTTCACCACCGTCAAGGGCACTCCCATTACCGAGCTTATGAGCGAAGAGGACATCGCCGAGGTTACCAAGCGTTGCACCAAGGGCGGCGCTGAAGTTGTTTCCTTCCTGAAGACGGGCTCTGCCTATTACGCCCCAGGCGCTTCTATTGCCAAGATGGTCGAGGCCATCCTTACCGACTCCAAGGAAGTGCTGAGCGTTTGCGCTTACATCGACGGCCAGTACGGTCTGAACGACCTGTACATGAACATCCCCGTACGTTTGGGCAAGGGCGGTGTTGAAGAGATCGTCGAGTTCGACCTCACCCCCGAAGAGCTGGCCGCCCTGCAGGAATCTGCTGCCAGCGTTAAGAAGGGTCTCGAGAATCTTCCCGAGTAAGCAAACGTTCTAAGGTGACTACATGCTAACGGTAACCCCTGGCGATATCGAGGCGGCGCTGCTGCCTCTTATCCCGCAGCTGGCCACGCGCGTTCCCGACGATATCTTGTCGGGTTTGGTTGCTGCCCGTGAAACCGAGACTGGAGCCCGTGCCCGCATCGTTTTGGACCAGCTGGTGCAAAATGCTTGCGTTGCCGCAGATGACTGCGTGCCTATCTGTCAAGACACGGGTACGGTATGGGTGTGCTTGGAAGCCGGCCCTGACGTGCTGGTTCCTGGTAATGTGTTCTCTCGTGTGAACGATGCGGTTGCAAAATCTTACATCGATGCGCGTTTGCGTAAATCGGTGGTAAAAGATGCGCTGTTCGACCGCGGCAACACGCAAGACAATACGCCGGCTTTCTGCGAGGTTCATTTTGTCGATGAGCCGGGGGTTTGCCGTTTGCATGTGATGCTGAAAGGCGGCGGCTCCGACAATGCTAGCCGCGTGGTTATGCTTACGCCAAGCGCAGGCAAGCAGGGTGTTATCGATACCGTGCTTGCCTGTGTACGTGAAAAGGCTGCAAACGCTTGCCCTCCTTTGGTGGTGGGCGTAGGCGTGGGTGCCACGTTTGACAAGGTTGGTGGGTTGGCCAAGCGCGCTTTGATGCGCCCGCTTGGCACCGTGAACCCCGATCCCGACGCTGCTGCATTTGAAGCGGAATTGCTTTCCGCAATCAATGCAACGGGAATTGGCGCGGGGGCATTGGGCGGCCAAACCACGGCATTGGGCGTACGGGTTTCGACAGCTCCGTGTCACATTGCTGCACTTCCTGTGGCGGTGAACATGAGCTGCTCTGCCACCCGTCGCGCTACGGTTGATATTCCTACGCATGTTGTCAAAGTGTCTGAATCGGAAGGGGAATAGTCATGCCGGCTGACCCAATACGCCTTGCTCTTCCCTTAAATCCCGAAGAGGCAAAAGAATTGCGCGCCGGTCAAGCATGCTTGCTTTCCGGTCCTCTTTTCACGCTGCGCGATGCAGGTCATCAGCGTTTGCTTGCCGAAATGGGGGATGGCGAAGAGCTGCCGTATGGCTTAACAGGCCAGACCATTTTCTATGCAGGGCCAACCCCTTCGGCAGCGGGGCGCCCGTTTGGCGCCATCGGCCCCACCACTGCTTCGCGAATGGACTTTGCGGCTCCCCGTCTTATGGATTGCGGACTCGCCGCAACAGTGGGCAAGGGCCATCGCTCCGAAGCGGTTCGCCAAGCCTGCATTGACAATGGCGCGGTGTACTTTGTGGCTGTTGGCGGCGCTGCTGCGTTTCTTGCGAAGTGCATAGAATCGTGTGAAACGTTAGCGTATGATGACTTGGGTACCGAGGCGTTGCGAAAGATCATCGTCTCCGATTTCCCCGTTTTCGTCGGTATCGACACGATGGGCGAAGACATTTACTCTCTCGACTGATAGGAATTTACGAGTGGCCACTGCGCAGGATACTACTGTCGGACCTGGAATTTTCATCACCTTTGAAGGTGGAGATGGCGCCGGTAAAACAACGCATATCACGTTTTTGGCTGAGTGCCTGCGCAAAATGGGGCATGAGGTTCTGTGCTTGCGCGAGCCTGGCGGCACTGCCATTGGTGAAGCGCTGCGCTCGATTGTCCTTAATCCCGAAAATTCAGCTATGTCCGATCAGGCCGAGTTGCTCATCTACGAAGCTGCTCGTGCTCAAATCGTAAAAGAGACTATCATTCCTGCGCTTGCGCGAGGGGCGGTTGTCCTGCTCGACAGGTTCTATGATTCTACGGTTGCCTATCAGGCGTATGGTCGCGGTCTTCCCGTATCGTTTGTGCACCAGGCCAATGTGTTCGCCTGTCAAGGGGTGCATCCCTGTCGCACCATCCTGCTCACCACCGAAGCTCCCGCTGAAGAAGGGCTTGAACGAGCTACCCATCACGGAGATGCCGACAGGCTTGAGCAGGCAGGCGCCGATTTCCATGCACGTGTGAATAGCGCATTTATGCGCATCGCAGCAGAAAACCCCCAGCGCATTCGCGTCGTTTCCTCTGCGGGCTCCAAAGACAAAACGGCTCGAACCATATTCAAGGAGCTTTCTGACATATTCAGCTGGGATGCCTCGAGTCCTGTGTGGCAGCCCGGATTCTTCGAATCTATCCTCGAGCGCAATACCGATAAAAAAGCCCAGATCAACTTAGGTGAGTAGCACGGTGGCTGATGTCTTCGATGGAGTGCTTGGTCAGCCTCGTGTGCGCGAGTTCTTTCGCGCGACGATAGCTTCGGGTCGGGTAAGCCATGCTTATTTGCTTACGGGACCTGCCGGCTCCAACAAAACATCTGCGGCATACGCTTTCGCCCAGGCGATCCTGTGTGAAAAGAATGGCTGCGGTGAATGCGATGATTGCGCCCGCGTGTTGCGTCGCCGTCATCCCGATGTGCATTATTACGCCCCCGAGGGTGCCCAAGGCTACTTGGTCGAACAGATTAGGGAAATCGTTTCCGATGTTTCGCTTGCTCCCATTCGTGCAAAGAGCAAGGTGTATATCCTCGATCGCGTCGATCTTTTAGGAACTCAGGCGGCGAATGCTTTTCTGAAGACCCTTGAAGAGCCGGTGCCCGGTGTGGTGTTCATTCTTCTGGGTCGTACCCGCGAAGGCGTGCTTCCCACCATAGTTTCTCGCTGCCAGGTGGTTCCCTTTCGCCATATTCCCGCCCGAGAGGCGGCGGGAATCCTTTCCCAAAAGGTTGGGGTAACCCCCGAGCGTGCCCGTATGGCTATCGAGGCGTGTGATGGCTCCATTACACAGGCTATCTCGTTTGCCAAAAGCAGCGAGCGCACCGAATTCCGCGCTCGCGTGATGGAAGTCCTGGCTGGTTTGTCCGTTGCCGATGCCCGCGATGTGCTTGAGTACGCCGCTGAACTCATCGAACGTGCAAAGGCCCCGCTCGACAACGTGCGAACCGAGCAGAGTGAGGAATTGGCGGAATCTGCTGATTTTCTTACGAAAACAGCCATGCGCCAAATCGAACTGCGCCATAAACGTGCCCTTACCCAGGCAACGCGCACTTCGCTCAGACAGATGACCGCGATTATCCGCTCGTGGCTGCGCGATGTTCTTATGGTGGTTTCAGGCACTCCTGAGCTGATGGTAAACATCGACCAGCGTTCTGCCGTAGAAGCGGCGGCAGCCAGGGTAAACGTTGAGGGTCTGATGCGCGCATTGCGCGAAGCGTATAAGACCGACGAAGCGCTTAGTTATAATGTTTCTCCAGAAACGTGCTTGGACACGCTTCTGTTCACGATAAGAGAGGTTCTACATGGTTCGGGTAACACCTATTAAGATGCAAGCGGGAACCAAGGTCCTCTGGTTCGACCCGGGCGACATAGACGTTAAGGCAAATGATCACGTAATCGTTAAAACGGAACGCGGAACTGAGTTCGGCACGGCAACGGCCGATATCATGGAGGTTAGCGATGAGCTTATCGCCGATCTGAAATCGCCGTTGAAGCCGGTTATTCGCATTGCGACGGAAGAAGACGTCCAGCGCGCAGACGAATTGGCCCAGCAGGGCGAAGAGGCGCTGGTTGTGTTCAAGGAGTTTGCCGAAGGCGCAAGCGATCAAATGCGTCCCGTTATGGTGGAGTTCCTGTTCGACGGCGACAAGGCGGTGTTCTATTTCGAGGCTGAGGAGCGCGTAGATTTTCGCGACTTGGTGCGCAAGCTCGCCGGTCATTTCCATGTGCGCGTAGACATGCGCCAGATTGGCGTGCGCGATGGGGCTCGTTTGGTGGGTGGCTTGGGCCATTGCGGCCAAGAGCTCTGTTGTAAGCGTTTGGGCGGAGAGTTTTCTCCTGTTTCTATCCGTATGGCAAAGGAGCAGAATCTGTCGCTCAACCCTCAGAAAATATCGGGATGCTGCGGCAGGCTCATGTGCTGCTTGCGCTACGAGTATGAAACTTATAAAGAGGTTAATTCCCGTGCTCCTAAACATGGCGCAAAGGTTGAGGTGCCTGGCGGCGTTGCGCGCGTAACAGAAATCAATGTTCCTTTGGAGCGCGTCACCCTTCAGCTGGAAGACGGCAAATCCATCAAGGTTCCGCTTGCGGAAATGGAATACAACGGCGAAGGAAAGCGTCCCACCGGTGTATCCGAGGAAGTGTTCGAGAAGTATGCTTCTCCCGATCCCCTCGATGTATTCGGCACCACCGCCTTCGAAGTTACTTCGTTCAGCGGTAACGAAAAGCTCGCTGATAACGAATCGCGTAAAGCCCGCAAAAGCGAGCGCGAAAAGGAAGACACCCATCGCAAGCCCCGCCGCCGTCGTAGTCGCAGCGGTTCATCGGGTGCCGAAGGCCAATCCGCCAACAAGGGCGAAGGCTCTCAGGATCAGAAGAAATCTGCTTCTCAGAAAAAGAGCGAGGGTCAGTCGCGTCGTTCGCGCCGTGGCTCAGGCAAGGGAAGCAAGCCTCAGCAGCAGGGCAAGCAGGGTCAGCAGAACCAGCGCGGCGAAGAGCGCAAGAAAAGCAATTCCGACCAGGGTGCAAAGCGTCCCGGCCGTAAATCTTCGGGTGTGCGCAATGCACCTCGAAAGCAACAAGGGGAGCATACGGCCAACGGTTCGAATGCCGGCAAGCAGGGCGAAGTAGCTCATCGCAAGCCCCGCCGCCGTCGCCGTAAGGCTCAGGGGGAAGGCAGCACGAATGAACAACAATGACGACTATGCTCTTTTAACGGACCTGTACCAGATAACCATGGCTCAGGGTTACTGGGCCTGTGGAAAACTTGAGGAAGAGGGATGCTTCCATATCTTCTTCCGCGAACCGCCGTTTAAGGGCGGATACGCTATCGCCAGCGGCATGGATCATATCGCTGAAGTGGTGGAGAACTTCTCGTTCTCCGACGAAAGTGTAGAGTATCTTGCTTCTATCGATGCGCCAGGCGGCGGTAAGCTATTCAATCCTGATTTTCTTGAGTATCTGCGCACGCTCGAGCTTACTGTCGAGATCGACGCCGTACGTGAAGGCACGGTGGTGTTCCCGAATGATCCCATCGTTCGCGTAACCGGCCCTATCGTTCAGTGCCAGCTTCTGGAAACGCAGCTGCTGAATTGCGTTAATTTTGAAACTCTTGCCGCAACTAAGGCGGCGCGCGTTTGTCTTGCCGCTGAAACTCCCGTGGCAGAATTCGGCTTACGCCGCGCCCAGGGCGAATCGGGCGGCATGCGCGCTTCTCGCGCATGCATCGTGGGCGGCTGTGCTTCTACTTCAAACGTGCTTGCTGGTCGTGAGTACGGCTTGCCGGTTTCTGGCACCCATGCACATGCGTGGGTTATGGCGTTTGACAATGAGCTCGAGGCATTTCGCGCATATGCCAAAGAATTTCCCACGAACTGCGTATTGCTTGTAGATACCTACGATGTAGCCCAGGGCATGAAAAATGCCATTACCGTTGGCCTTGAAATGAAAGCACGCGGCGAGCACCTAGCAGGCATCCGCATCGACTCGGGCGATTTGGCGTGGAATGCTAAGCAAGCTCGTGCCATGCTTGATGAGGCGGGCCTTGTCGATACTGGCGTGGTTCTTTCGAACGATTTGGATGAGTTTGCCATCAAGTCTATTCGCGACTCGGGTGCCAAAGTTGCTTCTTGGGGCGTGGGCACCAAGTTAGTTACCGCTTACGATCAGCCAGCGCTTGGCGGCGTATACAAACTGGCGGCAAAGCGCATGAAGGGTGGAGAATGGGAACCCTGTGTCAAAGTTACGGGGCAGAGTTCCAAACAAACTGTTCCCGGAATTCTTGACGTTCGTCGCTATTTCCACGAATCAGGAACCATTGCGGGAGACATGGTTTTTGATGTTCTGTATCCTGTTTCGAGCGAACGCATTGTTGATCCTGCAGACGAGTTGCGCCAAAAAGATCTTTCCGGTCTTCGTTACGAAACGCTCCTTGAGCCGCTTGCCCGTGCGGGCAAGGTTGTGCTCGATGCCGAGGCGCGCGACGCTTTGGTTGCACGAGATCGCTGTCGGGAACAGCTTGCTTTGCTCGATGAGAGCCAGAAGCGCATTGTCAACCCACACTCGTATCCAGTCGGTTTGGAATACTCTCTGTTCTATCGCCGGCGCGATTTGGTCTCGCGTCTTTTGGGGCTTTCGTAGAATCCCAAGTACGCTTGATTTGTTTCGTCCTGCAGGTTGTTTGTTGACAGGACGATCCGGAAATAGTCAGCAGATGCTTAGCCTAGCTGTGGTAAGGCGGCTGCGCCCTGGCGCGCCGCCTTTGCGAAAGGAGCTGTGCCGAATGATCAAAGTCGTTACCGACTCCGTAGCCTCGTTGCCTAAGGAATTGATCGAAGAAGAAAACATCGAAGTTGTGTCCTTGTTCTTGAACGAAGATGGACACGAGCATGTTGATGCCACGATGGATCTCGATGATTTCTATACGCGCATCTACGACATGGCCGATAACCCTCCAACTTCAAGCCAGCCTTCGCAGAGCACGCTCGAAGAACTGTTCGAATCATTCGCGAAGGCGGGCCATGAGGTCCTGGGTATTTGGATTTCTACGGGTCTTTCCGGCGCCTTCGATGGCGTGTTGCGCGCTGCCCGCTCTGTAGAGTCGCGCAATATCAACTTCAAGTATTGCATGATCGATTCATCGTCCTGTGGCTTTGACGAGGCATTTCCCGTTTTGGAAGGCGCTCGTGCGGTGAGGGAAGGCAAGACGCTTGCCGAGGCCGCCCAGACGGTTCTCGAGGCTATCAAAAGTACGCGTTTTCTGTTCACGCCCGAATCGCTTACCTTCTTGAAGAAGGGCGGCCGTATTGGCGGTGCGGCGGCGCTTTTGGGTAACCTTATCAAGTTGGCGCCAGTTTTGACGGTGGTCGACGGTACGCCTGAGCCTATGGCGAAAGTCCGAACCCGCAAGAAGGCCCTTGTCAAGATCCAGGAAATCTTAGAGCACGATATTGAAACCTGCGGTGGTTTGAAGGACTTGGTGGTGCATTACATCGGAGACAAAGCTCCTGCCGTAGAGTGGGCAAAGGAATTCTTCGAGCCTTTCCTTAAGCGAGAGGTTCGAGTGATTCCTGTTAGTCCGGTTGTTGGGTTGCATGTGGGTCCTGCTGTGGGCATTTCGTATATATGCAATAAGCCCCTTGAAGGCAAGATCACAGGTGATTTGAGCAGCCTTGCTGTGGCCAACTAGTGAAACCCCTGTTGTGAGAGGCAACCGTAATGGATATTAAATGCAACTTAATCATCGATTCATGCTGTGATTTGCCCTACGAGGTGGTAGACCGCGATGGTGTGTATCTGCTTAAGTTCCCTTACATCGATGATGAAGGTGAACATCTTGACGATCTGTATCGTTCGCGTTCGGCCCATGATTTTTATGAATCGATGCGCAATGGCTCTGAGCCTCAAACTGCCCAAATCCCCATGCCCGCACTTCGAGAGGCATTCGAATGGGCTCATGAGCAGGGAAAACCGGCGGTGTATTTGAGCTTTTCGAGCGGCCTTTCGGGAACGTTCGATACGGCATGTCTTTTTCTCGATCAGGTAAAGCAGGAAATTCCAGACTTGGATGTCCGTATGGTGGATACCAAGCTGGCATCTATCGCCGAGGCGTTCTTGGTGTATGAAGCGTTGCGTCAGCGTGAAAAGGGGCTGACCGCCGATGAGATGGTGGCATGGGCTGAAGAGGCACGTTATTTCGTGGATCGCCAGTTCATGGTGGATGATTTGGAAGCGCTGCGACGGGGTGGCCGTATTCCATCGTCGGTTGCCTATGCGGGCTCTAAGCTTGATGTGAAGCCTCTTTTGGGCATCGATGCCGATGGTAAGCTGGCACTTACGGGTGTTGCTCGCGGTCGCAAAAAGGGTATTCGAGCCCTGCATGAATACTATATGAAACGACGCAGCTCCGATGCTCCTGGCCAGAATGTGGTTATCGGTAATGCTGACTGCCCCAAAGATGCCGAGCGCTTGATGGGTCTCATCTCTAAAGAGGACGACTCGGTTATGTTCTTGGAAACGAGTATTGGCCCGGTTATTGGTAGCCATGTAGGCCCCGGGATGATCGCCATCGTGTTCTGGGGGCAAGATTGCCGCGCAGATATTTCCATGGCCGATCGCATTGCGAACAAGGTCCGCGGAAAGAAACAGTAGCTATCTAAGTCCGCTTTTTTGAAATCTCTACGCATCGTCGGTGGACTGCCTGGGGGGTGCGTGTTCCCGAATTGCCGAATGGGCTATTCGATAACTTGGAAAGGATGTGCATATGGGCACTCAAGATTTGACATTTGCATTTGCAGGCGACGAGCGTGTGGGCGCTGGTGTAAGCGGCTTGCTTGAAGCGGCGGGTTATCCGGCAACCGATATCTCCAATGCCGATGTAGTGTTTACCTACTGCACCAATACTTCCGCGTTGGAAGATCTGTACTACGACACGGAGGGCTTGCTCCGCGGATCCAAGGAAGGCGCCATCTTGGTTGACCTGAGCCCTTCTACCGTTTCGTTTGCTTGCGAGCTTGATGCCGTTGCCTGCGTGAACGGCCATGCGGCTATTGATGCTCCCTTGGTGGTGAGCGACATGGTGTGCGAAGAGGCGTTCGTTAGCCGTGAAAACCTGGGTATTGTTGCTGGCTGTCGTGAAGACGCTGACTGCAAAACAGTAAGGCCCCTGCTTGATGCTATCGCTCATCGCGTAATGTGGATGGGCCATGCGGGAGCTGGCCAGAAGGCGAAGGTCGCTCTTACGTTGCAACGTTGTGCGACCTTGGTCGGTGCGGTCGAGGCGCAGGTTGCTCTTGCAAACGTCGGCAGCGACGTAAACGTGATGGTGGAGGATGTTATCGACTTCATGCATGACATGAATAGCATTTCTCCTGCCCAGGAAGCTTTTGCTCAGGCTTTGCTCGATGAAGAGTACGATGCTTCGTTCACTATCGAGCACTTGATGGGGGAAGCAACGGCTGCCCTTGCTTCCTTGGAAGATGAGGAAATGATTCTCCCTCAGGCAGAAGCGTGCTATCGCCTTATGGAGCTGCTCGCTTTGGTGGGCGGCATCGACTTGAGCCCTGCTGGCCTGAAGTTGGTATTCGCCGATGAAGAAACCACCAATCGCTACGGACTTGACTGGTCCCGTGCTGAAGGTGTCTTCGAAAGCTGCGATTGCGGCTGCGAAGACGGCGAAGACCACGAGTGCGAATGCGGCCATGATCCTCATGAGGAGCATGAGTGCTGCGGCAAGCACCATCACTAATTTGGTGAGCTTGTGGGCGAATTGGTGAACAGCACCATTGATTTAAGGGGATCCCGTGCGGGGTCCCCTTATTCTGCGTGCGGTTTATGTCCTCGGCAATGCGGCGTGAATCGCGAAGAGGGAGAGCTCGGTGTTTGCGGGGCATCTGACGTTTTGCGTCTGGGACGTGCGGCTCTGCATTGGTGGGAAGAGCCCTGCTTAGTGGGAGACAAAGGCAGCGGTGCCGTGTTCTTCTCGCATTGCCCTCTTCAATGCGTGTACTGCCAAAACAGGGAATTGGTGTCTGGCTCTGGGGTCCAGATAAGCCTGCAGCAGTTTAAGGAAGTGCTGCTCCGCTTGCAGAACGAGGAGCATGCGGCAAATATCAACTTGGTTACGCCAACACACTATACGCCTAGCATCGCTGCTGCTTTGGGGGAGTTGCGGGATTCGCGAGCGCTTACTATCCCCGTGGTGTACAACACCTCAAGCTTCGATTCACTCGAGGCGCTGGGTCTTATGAGGGGAAAGGTGGATGTGTATCTCGCTGATTTCAAGTATGCGTCTGCTCTTGAGGCAGGAAAGCTTTCCCACGCCCCCCGTTATCCCGAAATAGCATTGGCTGCTATCGAGGAAATGGTTGCTCAGGTTCCCGTATGGGAGGAAGACGACGAAGGGTTGCTGCTTAAAGGCGTTATTGTCCGCCATTTGGTTCTTCCCGGTAGGGTCGAGGAATCGAAACGTGCGCTCGCTACGCTGCATGATCGCTTTGGTGGCAGTGTTCGGTTGAGTATCATGAGCCAGTACACGCCTTTAGCGTCGGGGCTTGAGCGCTACGGCCTTGCCGGTCGGGTAACCGAAGAAGAGTACGAAGAGGTGCTTGATTATGCGGATTCGCTTGGGGTAGAAGACTATTTTTGGCAGCAGGGCGATGCTGCTCAGGAAAGCTTCGTTCCCGAATTCAATGGTGAAGGTGTGCGATAGCTGTTCTTGACGTTTGCCGCTCTGATCAACCGCTCAACCTATTTGGTGCGTTTTCCGTGATGATGGCTTAACTTATGGCATAATTGGCAGACGGTTTGCCGGCATGGCGCAACGGTAGCGCAACTGATTTGTAATCAGTGGGTTGCGGGTTCGATTCCTGTTGCCGGCACCATTGAAAATGCAGGCCACCGAGCTATTTTGCTCGGTGGCCTTTTCGTTTTATGGGCTCATTTTGCCCCATGGGCGCTATTTGGGTGCTGTTTGACAGACGCCCTGGATAGGCGGCAGCCCCAGATGTGCGGCACTGCCGCAGACGAGTGCCGCCACAAATCGATAGCACCGTCGCCCTCCTGGCTCTCCGCTTGACTTCCGTCTGGTTCTCTGGCCCCAGCTCGGCGCTCGCTAGATATTTATTGCGGATTTGCCTCGTCTCAGTGATTCGGCCGTTGCAAAGACAAAAAATCGGACATTTTTGCAACTTTTTTTCGATTAGGGATCCTTTTCCGCTCTGACAAGGCGAAAGCGAGCCGGTGCATGAATGGTGAACTGCGCTTTTGCGCCGCGATTTGCGATGGGGGAACCATGCGACAGCCCCTAATCGCAAAAAAGTTGCAATACAGACCGATTTTTTGTTTTCGGGTTCCCGGAGCGGCCCTATGGATCAAATAAGGCGCGAAACACACAATGCGATATCTCTTCGTCCTTTACTTCGCCTTCTTTGGGCCGATTCTGCTCTAGGAGCTAATGGGTTACTCGTACTCGGAGGTTTCGATGATTTCCAGGCTGTCTACCTTGATGCATGCTTCGTTGCCTTCGTCGTCCATATACCAGCAGTAGCGTCCTTGCGCATCCTCGGTGAAGGAAAGGACGTCCCAGGCAAGGTAGAGACGGGCGTTTTCGCGAGTGGGTTCAATGTCGGCAAGCTCCAGCACGTAAAGCGCTGCCTTGGTTTGCTGTTCGTCAAGTTCGTCAAAAGTCATAGGTGCTCCTTAGCGGATAAAGCAAAGCCCCGACATGGAATAGCCATGTGGGGCCCGAGTTGTCGCTTCCATTATAGATGCGGCCGTAATGCTGGATAGCAGTGGTAAGATCGCTATTCGCATTTTTGGATGACGGCAACGAAGCTCAACATGTCTTCACCTGAGTTCAGGATGCCGTGAAAGCTTCCGTCGGGGCAGTAGAGCACATCGCCTTTTTCGACGCGGTATTCAACGTCGTTTTCAGTGTACGTGGCAGTGCCCGCAGTGATGAAGTACATTTCCGAATCGTCTACGTGTTGGTGGATGCCGATTGAGCAGCCTGGCTCAAGTGAGATCTGCGCAACATAGCTGCAGATTCCACCAAGTTGATCTCCTTCAAGCAGACGGTCACGCTGCATCCTGCCGATACCGCCTTCTACCTGTTCTGCATATTGCGGTGTGCGGTTATTGAAAACGGGCATATCATCCTCCTTGTTTACTATGACCCTCCTGGCTTCCATTATATTCCGTTGATTTGTGGAGGTGATATGCAGGAGGCGTGATGATGTGAAGAGAAAATGACCCAATAGGTGCGTTTTATCGGGTTGGGGAATGAGCGTGCGCCAGCTTGCTCTAAAAGCGTCTATAATCCCGAAAGCAAGAAAACGCCTACGGGTGTAGGTTGCCATGCGCCAAAACAACGGCGTTTTGGCTTTATTGGGGTTCGCAGTTCTCGTTCGCGAACATTGGAAAAGGAGCATTGGTGCTAGACCAGTTTTTTTCGTCCCTCTCGTTTGTGGACATCTTTAACTTCTGCGTCTTTCTCGTGTTCTCTGTTTGCTACGTGTATCAGATTTTCTACGTATTCGTAACGCTTACGAAGAAACCGCCGCAACTGACAGCGAAAAAGAACCATCGTTATGCGGTTATCGTTGCCGCCCGTAACGAGAACGCTGTTATCGGTGACCTCATTCACAGCATTCGCGTGCAGAACTATCCGCAAGAGCTCATTGACATCTTTGTTGTTGCCGATAACTGTACCGATAATACGGCTGCCGTTGCCCAGGAAGCTGGCGCCATCGTGTTCCCTCGTTTCAACAAGGAGCATATCGGTAAGGGTTACGCCCTCGATTACGGCTTTTCTTGCATTCGCCAGCACTACAGCGAAAATGAATACGAGGCATACTTCGTGTTCGATGCCGACAATGTGCTCGACGTGAACTACTTCCGCGAAATGAACAAGACTTTCGATAACGGCGCGGTTGCCTCAACCAGCTATCGCAACTCGAAGAATTACGGTTCCAACTGGATTACCGCGGGCTATGCCGTATGGTTCATGCGCGAGGCGAAATACCTTTCTCAAGCTCGTCTTACCTTGGGAACCAGCTGCGCTGTTTCGGGCACGGGTTTCTTTATCAGCGCGAAGATCATCGATGAGATGGGCGGCTGGAAGTACCATATGCTCACTGAGGATATCGAATTTTCCACTGCCTCTATCGTCCGCGGTCGTCGAATTTCCTATACGCCTACCGCTATGCTCTACGACGAACAGCCGCTGACATTCCGCGACTCGTGGAACCAGCGCTTCCGTTGGGCAAAGGGCTTTTACCAGGTGTTCTTTGGGTATGGCGGGAAGCTGGTCAAGGGTATTTTCACCAACCCTAAGGGTTCTCGTTTCGCATGCTACGACATGTTGATGACTATCTGCCCTGCTATGTTGCTGACCATCATCACCATTGCTTTCAATGCGATTATCGCCGTGCTGGGCGTTACCGGCGTAATGTCGACGGGCGTCATGATCACTTCTTCGCTTTCCTCGATCTTCTTCTGCCTCTTTAACTTCACGCTCTTCATGTTCATGTTCGGTGCGCTTACCACGTTTACCGAATGGGATAATATCCATGCACCTGCTCGTAAGAAGATCTTTTACATGTTCACCTTCCCGTTGTTCATGATCACCTACATTCCTATTGCGCTGGTTGCCCTGGTCAAGAAGGCCTCTTGGAAGCCCATTCAGCACAGCATCTCGGTTGACGTTCAAGAGTTTGCGCAGGCCAACGCCAAAGACGCCGATCGCATCTAAAGGTGCTCCGCGGGGGGGGCAGTGCGGTTGCGTTGCAGCCTCTTTTCGGTTCTGGCGGATTCGAGGCAGCCAGACGGTATCGTCTGGCTGTTTTTTTTGCCGTGCTCCGCGGCGGCTTATGCTCTGATGAAAGTAACCGCATAGATTTCCTTTGCGCCCGCTGCTCGTAGAGTGTTTCCTGCAGTGAAGAGAGTTGCCCCTGTGGTGAACACGTCGTCGATTAATACGATGCGGGGCATGATGCCCAAACGCGCCTTAAGGGCGTTTCCATAGGGGGAAGGCCCGTTTGGTTCGAGGTCGAACGATCCAACCATGTTGGCAAGCCTTTGTCTTGCGTCGAGATCGCGTTGGTCGCGGCGGGGTTTCGCTCGGAGAAGGGGAGTAAGGGGCATTCCTGTTATGCGCGACAGCTCAGCTCCGATAAGCGAGATGTGATCGAACCCGCGCTCTCGGACGGCGTTGGTGCGCGCGGGTATGGGGACGAGCACAGCTTCTGCTTGCCAGGAGGGCGGAAGAATATTTGCCATATGGTGGGCAATTATCTCTGAAAGCTGCCGTTCTCCTCGATCTTTGAAAACGGTTACGATGCGCTTTGTTTCCGGTGAAAGCAATACCGCAGAAACGCAGCCATCGAGGGGAAAGCGTGCCAATCCCTTCCAGCGCAAGGTTTGTTGATTGCATTCGCAGCATATCCCGCGCCCCCAGGGCGCTCCGCATAGGGGGCATGCTGAAAGTTGGTCCAGGTAGGGCAATTCTCGTGAGCATTTGTCGCAAAGTGCCACTCCTGGCACATCGCAGATAACGCACCGGGTTTGCCAAACGGCTTCGGAGAGCCCAAGCTGAAGGAGCTTTAACGAGCCTTTGATTTCCGCGAGCACTTCACTCTTCTTTCTGATGCTGCCTTATATTGCCAGCTTTGGCGATGCGGGCAGGGCTGTTGCCGACCCCGCCGTCAAACATGGTTCGTGGGGTTATCATCCGATTCCAGTAACGACTATGATCGGGATGTGCGAAGCAAATGCGAAGGATATGGGAAAAGCATGCGCAAGAAGCCGATCGAGTTGCCTATTCTGCTAGACTAGGAATGCTCTATCCAGGTCTGTGGTTGCGGTTTTTCCTAGTCCAAGGCAGATGCGGTCAAAAGGATCCACGTAAGTTATCGGTTTTCCGAAACGAGCATGGCGCATCCTAGAGGTAAGACGTACCGTTCGGGTTTTATGCAACATAGGGTTGCACGAACGAGAGGACGACGTCCGCTTTGCGGGCTTGGTTCCAGTATGCGAGTGTGGGGTCAAAGACCAGGTCAGCTGGAAGAGCGTTAGTATCGGTACCAAGAAGGGAAGTCTCGATGAAACGCGCATCGATTCTCGTTGTCACGTTGGTGATGGCGCTGTCCATGGCGGTGGCTTTATGCGGCTGCACGTCGAACAATTACACGCCCCAGGCGAAGGAGCAGACGATCAGCAATTCTGCCCTCAAGTCTTCTGGTACGTTGCGCGTGGGCGTAAACGCGTCCAATGCCCCCTATGCTGCGGAGTCTTCCGGCAGCATAGGGGGCATCGATGTCGATATCGCGGCTGCCCTTGCTGACGAACTGGGCCTTAAACTCGAATTGGTGGATGTCGGTTCTTCGGTAGACACCGCCTTTACCAAGGATAACGTTGACATTGTCATGGGTGTTGCGAAGTCGAATTCCGCATATTGGATGTCCGATTCGTACATGAGTTCTGCGGTAGCTTTGTTCTCGCTTACCCAGAACGCCACGGCTCCCACCCAGTCCGGCTCATTCTCCGTAGCAGCTCAGTCTTCTTCCATGAGCGCATGGGAAGTAACCGACCACTATGGCGAAAGCTGCCTGCGTAACAGCGCCGATCTCCAGGGCGCTTTCGAATCGTTGCAGACCGGTTCGGTGAACTATGTAGCTGCCGACAGCACCATCGGTGCCTATGTGGTTCACTCTTCTTCGGTTGAGGCTTATCCGGTAGCGCTGTTGCAGGATCCTTCTTCTTACTGCATTGCTGCGCCCACCACCAATGTTGAACTGCAGAAAGCCGTGTCTGAGGCGTTGAGCACTTTGAAGAACGGCGGCGTAATCAGCGTTATCCAGAAGAAATGGTTAGGCGACCAGGCTGATATCTCCACACTGAAGGTTATCCAGTCCACGAAGAGCGAATCTGACAGCGAAGATGCCGCTTCAACCAACGCGTCTGATTCTTCGAGCACTGGTTCGTCGAGCAGCTCTAGTTCCTCAAACTCGAGCTCCACCTCTGGTTCGACCAGCTCCAGCACGAAAAGCGGGAGCACCCAGAGCAGCTCCAACGATTAGCGTGGGAAGCAAAATAAAGGCGCTTTGTTGAAAAGGTTTCATAACGTTAACAAACGGAAGGCAGGTTATATCTTGCCTTCCGTTTGTTTTTATTCTGAGTCATGTAAGCCGCTCCGCATAGCGCGGAACCTATTTGTTGAATCAAGGAGTATCGTATGAACGACCAAGGCAATTCCTCCGGCTCGCCCATTCCCCCCAATGGATGGGGGAACCAGGGTGCAACCCCTCAGCAATCCGATACAGCAACGAAGAAGGCCCCTTCACTTCTGAAGACGTTCCTCGTTGCTTTTGGCGGTGCCGCAGTTGCCTGTGCGCTGGTATTGGGCGTCTATTCCTTTATTCACCCCACTTCTTCTACGGTGTTGGGGGGCAGTGGCTCTGGGACGAACATCACGGTAAGCGGGGAAGACACAACGCTTGCCGAAGCGGTTTCCCAGAAATGCCTTCCTTCGGTAGTTAACATTGATGTGTATACCAAACAGTCCAGCCAAACCATGATGGGCATGATGGGGCAGACGAGCGACGAGCTCGAAGAATCTTCCCTTGGTTCGGGAATTATCCTATCTTCCGATGGTTACATTCTGACTAACTATCACGTTATCGAAGGCGCCGACCAGCTGAAGGTGAATGCTGGCGGTGAAGAATACACCGCGCAAGTGGTGGGCACCGATGAGTCGAGTGACTTAGCGGTGCTGAAGATCGACGCAACGGGTCTTACTGCTATCGAGGTTGGCTCTTCGTCCGATCTTGCCGTTGGTGAATGGGTAATGGCCGTGGGCAGCCCCTTCGGCCTTGAACAGTCTGTTTCCACCGGTATAGTTTCCGCTACCAGCCGTACTACGTCTGCCTTGAACGATTCCAGCAGTGGCTCTAGCGCCGTTTACACCAATATGATCCAGACCGACGCCGCTATCAATCCGGGCAATTCTGGTGGCGCTTTGGTGGACAAGGACGGTAAGCTCATTGGCGTTAATACGCTTATCGCCTCCGCTTCTGGTTCCAGCTCAGGCGTTGGTTTCGCGATCCCCGTTGATTATGCGATGAACATCGCTCAGCAGATCATCGACGGAAAAACCCCCTCCCATGCACAACTCGGTATTACCGGGACCACGGTTAACAGTCAGCTGGCAAAGCGATACAACCTACCAGTTGAATCGGGCGCTTATGTGACAAGCGTGTCCGCTGGTTCTTCTGCCGCTAATGCTGGCATTCAGGAAGGCGACATCATCACGAAACTGGGTGATGCCTCCATTTCCTCTTCTTCCGATTTGGTTTTGGCGGTACGTTCTCACAACGCAGGCGATAACGTGCAGGTGACCTTCAACCGAAACGGCCAGGAGAACACCGTTTCGGTAACGCTCGGTTCCGATTCATAAAACGTATAATGCGATAAATAATTGCTGAAACTCCCTGAACAATTAGGCGCTATGCTCTGGTTCAGGGAGTTTTTTTATAGGAGCAGCACGCTATGTGCGCTCTTATCTAGGAAAGGGGAACCACATGTCTGAACGAATAACCGGCCACACTGAGCTTATCGGTTTGATGGCGTATCCGATTCGCCATTCTTCTTCGCCTGCTATGCAGAACGAAGCATTTGCGAAATTGGGTTACGACTATGCTTACCTTGCGTTTGAAGTGGATGCAAACGAAATCGAGGCAGGCGTTCAGGCCCTTCGTACACTGAAGATGCGAGGAGCCAATATCTCTATGCCCAACAAAACACTAGTAGGGAAGTATCTCGACGAGCTCACGCCTGCGGCTCAAATGTGCGGTGCGGTAAATACAGTAGTGAACGATAACGGGCATTTGACGGGGACCATTACCGACGGCGTGGGCTTTATGCGGGCCGCTGCCGACAACGGCATAAGTCCAATCGGCAAGAAAATGACCATCGTGGGGTGTGGCGGTGCCGGCACGGCAATCCAAATCCAGGCAGCTCTTGATGGGGTATCTGAAATCAGCATTTTCAACCGCAAAGATGATTTCTACCGTCGCGGAGAAGAAACAGTGCAGAAGATCAACTCACAGACCAGCTGCAAGGCAACCCTTTATGATTTGGCTGATCTTCAGAAGCTGAAAGAGGAAATGGACGATAGCTACCTGTTCGTGAACGCAACAGGCGTAGGCATGAAGCCGCTTGAGGGTCAATCGGTGGTGCCTGACAAATCATATTTCCGCCCAGAGTTGAACGTTGTGGACATCATCTATGCCCCTCGCCTTACCAAACTTCGTGAAATGGCAAAAGAGGCGGGTTGCAAAACGATGAACGGCCTTGGCATGATGCTCTTCCAGGGTTCTGCCGCCTTTGAACTGTGGACGGGTGAGCCTATGCCTATCGAATACATGAAGGAAACGCTGGGTATCGACTACGATGAGTAGTATCAAGAGATAAGGAGCTCGGGTATGAAAACGGTAAACGCACGTGGGGTGGTTTTCGGTGAGGGTCGCCCGAAGATCATGACCTCCCTATGCGGCTCTGACGCTGCGGGAATGATAGAACAGGCACAGTTTGCGAAGACGCTTCCAGTGGATGTGCTTGAGTGGCGTATTGACTTTCTTGACGAAGCGTATGACGTCGATTCGATTGTTGATTGCGGTCGGAAACTTCGTGCCGCGGTAGGTGAGGATATGCCTATCCTCATGACGTTCCGTACCGCAAAAGAGGGCGGGGAAAAGCCGGCAGAGCCTGAGCTGTATGCCAATATCAACATTGCGCTCGCCGAAAGCGGCATTGTCGATCTGATTGATGTTGAAGCCTTCACGGGCGATGACGTTGTAGAGCGCATTATCTCGGCGGCTCATGCGGCTGGGGTATTCGTAATCGCCTCGAACCACGATTTCGAGAAAACGCCTCCCAGGGAAGAAATCGTTTCCCGTCTGTGCAAGATGCAGGATCAAGGTGCCGACATCCTCAAGATCGCATTGATGCCGCAGTGTCGTGCAGACGTGCTTACCTTGATGGATGCCACGCGTGATATGTTCGAAAATCACACTGAGCACCCGCTTATCACTATGAGCATGGGCGGCATGGGCGTAGTGAGCCGCTTGGCTGGTGAATCGTACGGCAGCGCTGCAACGTTTGGGGCGGCTGCACAGGCATCGGCTCCGGGTCAGGTTGGCATTGCCGATTTGGCGAAGGTGCTCGATACCGTCCACGCTGGTCTGTAGGGCAAGATGCTATGAGCTTTGAGGGGCTGCGGCGCAATGTCGCAGCCTTTTTGTGTTGCGTCCGAACGTGATGCACGTTTTACGGTAATATGGCAAGGATACAGGCTATGAAAGGAAATGCCCATGGCATCTGACTATAAGTACAAGCGTGTTCTCCTGAAGCTCTCTGGCGAAGCATTGATGGGAGAGGCCGGCTACGGTATTGATCCTAAGGTCGTTGAAGAACTGGCTGTTCAGATCAAGGAAATCGTTGATGACGGAATCCAGCTTGCTGTAACCGTTGGCGGCGGCAATATCTTCCGTGGTCTTGCTGGCTCTGCAGAAGGTATGGATCGTGCTCAGGCTGACTACATCGGTATGCTTGCCACCTGCATGAATGCACTTGCTCTCCAAGACGCTTTCGAGCGCCATGGCATCCCCACGCGTGTAATGAGCGCTATCGAGATGCGCCAGGTTTCCGAGCCTTATATTCGCCGTCGTGCCGTGCATCACCTTGAAAAGGGCTATGTTGTTATTTTCGCAGCTGGCACGGGCAATCCTTACTTCACCACCGACACCACGGCGGCTCTGCGCGCATGCGAAATCAATGCTGAGTGTCTGATGAAGGCCACCAAGGTCGATGGCATCTACGATGCCGATCCGGTAACCAATCCTGATGCTAAGCGCTTCGAAACCATTAGCTACCTCGAGGTTCTTTCTCGTGAGCTCCATGTTATGGATTCCACGGCAACTTCGCTGTGCATGGACAACAAGCTTCCCATCCTGGTATTCGACCTGATGGTTCCTGGCAACATTTCACGCATCCTGAAGGGCGAAAACATCGGTACTACCGTTACCGCGTAAACCTACTTTCACCGTGCCTGATTTGCAGGCATCACAACAATGCTAATCAAAGGGGAAGGACCCAAGATGACCAAGGAAATCATGGATAAAGCAGCAGAGCGTATGGCAGGCGCTGAGCAGCAGCTGCTTTCCAACTTTGCTTCTGTTCGCACTGGCCGCGCTAGTGCCATGATCCTCGACCGTGTTAAGGCCGATTACTATGGCGTTCCGACCCCCGTCAACCAGATGGCTGCTATCAAAACGCCTGATGCCCACACCCTCGTTATCGAGCCGTGGGACAAGTCGGCTCTTGGCGGTATCGACCATGCTATTCAGGAGGCAAACCTGGGTGTTATGCCTAACAACGACGGTTCGGTAATCCGCCTTTCCTTCCCGCCCCTTACCGAGGAACGTCGTAAGGAATTCGTAAAGGAATGCCGTGCCTACGCCGAGGAAAGCCGTGTGGCGGTACGTAACGCTCGCCGCGATGCCAACACTGCCGTCGAGAAGGCCGTAAAAAACGATGGCCTTCCCGAAGACGAGCAGCGTCGTGCCGAGGCTGAAATCCAGAAGCTTACCGATGCTGCCATCGCTAAGATTGATGCTCATCTTGCCAAAAAAGAAGAAGAGCTGATGTCCATCTAGCTTTGTCTTCTCTTCTGAGGACAAAGAAGTCCATGGGGCAGAGAGTGCGCTCTTTGCGCTGTCGATAACGCGGTAGGGTTTCATTCGGGAAAGGCAACTCAGAAGCTGATCCGTGATCTTGCCCTTTATCGGTTTTCGATGCCTGATGGTTTTGAATTTCTGCCCGCCAGGTCATCTGGCGGGCGTGTTTTGCATGTGCGGGGTTTGCAAGGAGGAGCGGAATGAGGCAACCACTCGAGTACATATTCCCTGATCCGCCTATGGGGATAGATCCTAAAGCGCTTGACCAGAGTCGCATACCCCGCCATGTCGCTGTCATCATGGACGGCAATGGGCGTTGGGCAAAAAAGCGTGCATTAAACCGACTTCGCGGTCATAAAGCCGGGATCGAAGCGGTGCGCGAAACCATTCGCTGTGCCAACGATTGCGGCGTAGACTACCTCACCATCTATTCGTTCTCCACAGAGAATTGGAAACGTCCGAAGGAAGAGGTAAGCGGCCTGATGGAGTTGTTCGCCAAAACCATGTTGGCGGAAGTGGACGGTCTACATGAAGAGCATGTGCGCGTTCGCACCATTGGCGATCTTTCCATGCTTCCCAAGGAAACGCGTGATGCTTTTGACGCTGCATGGGAAAAAACCCGCAATAACGATGGTATGACCTTAGTGGTTGCCGTGAACTACGGTTCGCGTCAGGAAATGATGAATGCAGCCCAGGCATATGCGGATGCTGCTATTGCCGCCCACGAAAAGGGAGAAGAGCTGGTTCTTACCGAAGAACTATTCGAGCAGGGCCTCGATACCGCTGATATTCCCGATCCCGATTTGCTTATTCGCACTTCGGGCGAAATGAGAATAAGCAATTTTCTGCTGTGGCAAATTGCCTATTCTGAGTTCGTATGCACCGATGTGCTGTGGCCCGACTTTAATCGCTATGATTTCTTGAAGGCATTGCTTGAATTCCAATCACGCGATCGTCGTTTTGGGGCGGTGTAGTGCATGACGAAGACGCGTGTGCGCAAGCCGTTTATGCGAGAGGATGCCCAGGCGCATCCTGGCCTTACCACGGAGCCTGAGGAATTTCCCGCGATCGAGCTTCCTGGTGAAGAAAAGCGTTCTACCAAGGTGAAGAACGCCGCTGCAGCGAAGATGCCTGAAAAAGTAAAGCACCCCAGCAATCTGATGGTACGTACTGCAACAGGCGCGGTGTATATCCTTCTTACGGTGGTGTGTATTTGGGCATCTGAGGTATCTACGGCAATATACCTTTCGGTGCTCAGCGCTATCTGCGCAGGTGAGTTTTATTACATGCTGCGATCTGACGCCAAGTTACCCAATGAGTTTTTGGGAATCTGCGCCGCCGCGTTATTCCCGCTTGCTACTTGGGTATCTGGCATTTCCGGCGTGGTTGTGGTGTTCGCCATCTTCGTATTGACCTTGCTTGTTTGGTACGTCTTTTGGCAACCCGCACGAATCAGCGATGTTGCAGTAAGCCTATTCGGCGCGGTGTACACAGGTGTCATCATGTCGTGCGCCATGTTGCTACGCGTATCGCTTCCCGAATTCTGGGGTGCGGTTTTGGTTTTGGGCTTGTTTGCCAGCGTTTGGGGTAACGATGCCTTTGCCTATTTGATCGGGTCGGCAATCGGTAAGCACAAGCTTGCGCCCCATATCTCCCCAAAAAAAAGCTGGGAAGGCTTCATAGCCGGCCTTGTTGTGGCCATGGGGTTCTGGTGCTTGCTCACGCTTATTCCCGGGGTAACCATGTCTATTCCGCAAGCATTGGTGTTCGGCTTGATAAATGGGCTTTCGGGTGTTTTGGGCGACTTGGTGGAAAGCCGCATCAAACGCAATTCCGGTTTCAAGGATTCGGGCACCATTATGCCAGGTCATGGCGGTTTGCTCGATAGGTGCGATTCGCAGTTCCTGGTAATCCTTACGGGTACCATCATGCTTGTTCTAGGAGGCTGTATTCCTTACGCAATCTAACGTATCCCCTCAGGTCCGCGTTGCTTCTCAGCGACGCGTCGTTGTTTTGGGCTCAACGGGCTCCATTGGCGTTCAGACGCTTGATGTGGCGCGCCGCCATCCCGACCGCTTGAAAATCGTTGGCTTGGCTGCAGGCACACGCGGTGCTGAACTGCTGGCTCAAGCTAAAGAATTCAACGTGGGGCATTTGGCCCTCGGTAAGCCAGAAGCGGTTAGCGCTTCGGTCGTGGCTGAGCTGGAAGAGCAGGCTGCAGGCTTTGTCGGCACAAAGGGAAGCATCGGCTTTGGGTCTGATGCGGTCCGTGAGATGGTTCATCTTGAAGAGGCCGATGTGGTAGTGAACGCCTTGGTGGGTGCTGCTGGTTTGCAAGCAAGCTATGAAACGCTTCGCGCGGGCAAGGTTCTTGCCCTTGCCAATAAGGAGTCGTTGGTAGTGGGTGGCAACCTTATCATGCCCATGGCAACCGAGCCTGGCATGTTGATGCCCATCGATTCTGAGCATGGTGCCATATATCAGTGCCTTTTGGGCGAAGATTCCCGTGAAGTAAGCAAGCTGTGGGTAACCGCGTCGGGTGGTCCATTCCGCGGGAAGAAACGTTCCGATTTGGAGGACATTACCCCTGCTCAGGCTTTGGCTCATCCTACGTGGAATATGGGCAAGAAAATCTCTATCGACTCATCTACCCTTATGAACAAGGGTCTTGAGGTAATCGAGGCGCATCATCTGTTCCAGATGCCGTACGACCGCATCGAGGTTGTGGTTCAGCCGCAAAGTGCTATTCATTCCATGGTCGAATTCACCGACGGAAGCGTAAAGGCGCATCTTGGCACTACTGATATGCGCATTCCCATTCAATTCGCGCTCAGCTACCCTGAGCGCTGGGACGCCCCGGTTGAGTCGCTTGATTTTCGGATGTTGGGTTCTCTTGATTTTGCTGCGCCTGATACAGAAACGTTCCGTTGCCTTGCCTTGGCCTACCACGCTGGCAGGGTGAGCGGCACTTTGCCGTGTGCGATGAATGCTGCCAACGAAGTGGCGGTAGCCTCGTTTTTGGAGGAAAAGCTGCCATATTTGGGTATTGCTGAATGCGTTGAGGCCGTAATGTCGCAACATGAGGCGCGCGGCGTCCAGCAAGTAATGAGCATTGAGCAGCTTCTTGAGGTTGACGCATGGGCTCGTAGCTGCGCACGTGCATGGGTATCTGCCCGCTAGAAGTGCACTTTAGCTAGTTGTCCCCTCGTTCCTGTCGGGTGGGCTATCTGTCGTCGCTGACGCTAAGGGAAGTGATGGATAGCTCTTCTAATGGAACCGAGGGGCTTTTTCGTGCAGCAGTTATGCGGTCAATGGCTTCATGCCGTACGTATTTGCTTGCTGCCGCAAAAACACACATAGAGCCGTTTTCGTGGCCTGTTTGCACGTTAGCTGGCGGGGCGGCTGCAGTTCGTATGAATTGGAACGGGAGCGCCATGATGCTCAAATATAATGAGCATCATGGATATACTCATCATGCTCATAACGGTAACCCTTCTTTTGGGGTTTCTTGTATTCATCCACGAAGGTGGCCATTATCTTGCTGCACGTGCATGCGGGGTGCGCGTAAGCGAATTCATGATTGGTTTGCCTGGCCCCTCGATTGGCTTCACCCGCGGAGAAACGCGCTTCGGTATCACTGCCATTCCGCTGGGCGGCTATGCGAGTGTTTGTGGCATGGCTCCTCCTAGCAACAGCCCCCACCTGAAGCGCGTTCTGGGCTATGCCTATCGCAAGGGCACCGTGTATATGGAAGACGTTGCCCACGACTTGTTTCTTACCGACCAAGAAGCCTACGATTTGCTCGAAGAGCTGTGTGACTGGGGTTCGCTCAAACGTCCCCGCCGCAAGGACGAGCACAATGTGTACCGCACACCAGCTAAAAACGGGTTTGAGGAAGGACAGCCTCGCACTATTTCCAGCAACGAGGAGTTTTTTGCCTCGGAAAAGGCGCAACAATACTGCACGTTGCCATTCTGGAAGCGCTGTACCATCTTGCTCGCAGGTCCATTCATGAATCTGTTCTGGGTGTTCTTGGTGTTTATTCTCATCTACTCCGTTATGGGGCTCGATCTTCAGAACACGCAAACTGGCGAAACGTTCCATTACACCTGGACTCCTTGGGAAGCCATTGCAATGGGGTTCAAATACCTCGGCATGGTGGTAAGCGCAATTGCGGCGCTATTCAATCCCGCAACTGCAGCGCAAACCGTCTCCCAATCAACTTCGGTGGTGGGCATTGCGGTTATGTCGAAAAGCGCCTTGGATGCGGGCTTCTTGAATTTCCTGTTCTTCACGGCCATTATCTCTGCATCCTTGGGCCTCATGAACATGCTCCCCATTCCCCCGCTTGACGGCGGCCGATTTGTGGTGGAAATATTCCAGAAGGTATCTCGTAAGGTAGTTTCGCTTCGCGCCTTGGGCTATATGTCTACCGTGGGCATCGTGCTCTTTACCGGATTCTTCTTGGTTATGGTCAATCAAGATGTTCAACGATTCATATTTGGGAATTGGAGCTAATACATGGCGAATACTGCTCCCAACGCAAAAACACGTCAGGTCATGGTAGGTTCTGTCGCTTTGGGCGGCGGCGCTCCCTGCGTGGTTCAATCGATGCTTAATCTGCCCCTTGCCGATGTGAAGGGGAACCTGAGTCAGATCAACCGCCTGCAAGAAGCCGGCTGCGAGGTGGTACGCATCGCCGTTCCTCATAAGGCCGACCTGGATTTCTTCGAGGAGATCTGCAAAAAGTCTCCTTTGCCAGTTGTTGCAGATATTCATTTCAGCGCTGAGCTTGCCATAGAAGCTGCTCGTCGCGGTGCTGCAAAGCTGCGCATCAACCCTGGCAATATCGGCGGCCTGGAGGCTACCGTCCCAGTGCTTCAAGCTGCCAAAGCAGCTGGTATTCCTATTCGCATAGGAGTTAATGCGGGCTCGCTCGATTCTGCGTTGGCGGAACGCAGCGACTTAACCTTGCCCGAAAAGCTTGTTGAATCGGCTACCGCATACGTGGAATTCTGCCATGGCCAAGGATTCTATGACGTAGTGGTTTCCGCCAAGGCCCATGATGTGCCTACCACGGTGGCAACGTATCGCCTGCTTTCGCAAAGGATGCCTGAAGTTCCCCTGCATATCGGTGTTACCGAGGCGGGCACTTTGTTTCAGGGTCTTATCAAATCTGCGAGCGGCCTGGGCATTCTTTTGGAGCAGGGAATAGGGGATACCATGCGCATCTCCTTGACCGACGATCCTACTGAAGAAGTGCGCGCCTGCTGGACGTTGCTTTCCGCATTGGGCCTGCGTCGCCGCGATCCTGAATTGGTAAGCTGCCCCACCTGCGGTCGCTGCCAGGTTGACCTGATCCCTATTGCTCAGGAAGTGGAAAAGCGGTTGCGCGATGTGCATCGTCCCATCCAGGTGGCAGTCATGGGATGCGTGGTGAACGGTCCCGGTGAAGCAGCCGACGCGGATATCGGTGTTGCGTGCGGAAAGGGATCTGGCGTGGTATTCGCCCACGGCAAAACCTTGCGCAAGGTCGAAGAGGCCGCTATCGTTGATGTACTTATGGAAGAGATAGGAAATCTGTAATGGAAATCATGCGTTTGAGCCAGCAGTATGCTCCCACGTTGAAAGAAGACCCCGCCGATGCCGAGATCGCAAGCCATCGTTTGCTTGTTCGCGCAGGCATGATCAGGAAAGTCGCAGGTGGCGTGTACACCTTCCTGCCCTTGGGCATGCGCGTCCTTACCAAGATCGAGAATATCGTGCGTGAAGAAATGAATGCCATCGGTGCTCATGAGATTCTCATGCCGGCACTGCAGCCTGGTGAGCTGTGGCACGAATCGGGCCGTTGGAACGATTACGGCCCTGAGCTTATGCGACTGGAAGATCGCCATGGTCGTGGCTTCTGCCTCGGACCAACCCACGAAGAACTGGTAACCTCCATCGTCCGCAGCGAGCTGCGTTCCTACCGTCAGCTCCCCATGACGCTCTATCAAATTCAGACGAAGTTCCGCGATGAGATTCGCCCCCGTTTTGGCCTGCTGCGCAGTCGCGAATTCGTTATGAAGGACGCATACAGCTTCCATTCCAGCCAGGAATCCCTGCAAAAAACCTACGATGAAATGTACGATGCCTACGGTCGCATCTGCGAGCGTTGTGGCCTTGATTACCGCCCTGTTGTTGCCGATGGTGGCCAGATTGGCGGCAGCGTAACGTGCGAGTTCCATGCGTTGGCAGAAGCCGGCGAAGATGATTTGGTTTATTGTCCCGATTGCGATTACGCGGCAAACAACGAAGCAGGCGTATGCCATGCCCATCCGGTTGAGTATGCCGCCGCTGAATGCAAGAAGGTTGAAACCCCGGGCGTTTCCTCCATCGAAAGCCTTGCGAAGTTCCTCGGCATTGAAGAGGCTGCCACGGTTAAGGCTATGGTGGGCAAGGACGCCGAGGGGGCTATCTTCGCTCTCTTTATCCCCGGCGATCACGAACTGAATGAAATCAAGGCAGAGCGCGTGGTAAATGGCTTTACCCTGCTTACCGACGAAGAGCTTGAGGCTGCAGGTCTTCACAAGGGCTCGATTGGTCCGAAGGGACTTCCCGGGGGCATCAAGGTTATCGGTGACGTGAACCTGAAGAACATTGAGCGCTGGGTTGTGGGCGCAAATGAAGACGGCTTCCATTTTGTGGGCGCCAAGCATGGCGAAGATTTCCAGGTAGACGAGTGGGCTGACCTTTCGCTCGTAATGCCGGGCGATGCCTGCCCGAAGTGCGGTGCTGCCCTGCAGGGTGCGCGTGGTATCGAGGTTTCCCAGGTATTCCAGCTGGGCGACAAGTACTCCAAGACCATGGGCGCGGTGTACTCAGACGAAAATGGTGTAGACCAGAACTTCCTTATGGGCTGCTATGGTGTGGGCGTTTCCCGTACGCTGGCGGCTATCGTTGAACAGCACAACGACGAAGACGGCATCATCTGGCCTATGTCCGTAGCGCCGGCTCACGTTTGCGTTATTCCTCTTACCGTTGGTGACGAAGAGGTGTTCCCGGTTGCCGAGCGCATTGCCAAGGAACTCGCTGAACAGGGTATTGAGGTTGTGCTGGACGACCGCGACGAGCGTGCTGGTGTCAAGTTTGCCGATGCCGACCTTATCGGCTGGCCTGTTCAAGTTGTCGTGGGCAAGCGCGGCGTAAAGGAAGGCGTGGTCGAGGTTAAGCGTCGTGGCGAATCTGAAAAGACCAAGGTTCCCTTCGCTACGCTTACCGAGGCGTTGGCATTCGTGAAGCGTGCCGCCCGAAACAACAAGTTCTCGCGTACGTTCTAAATGTCTGTGCAGAGCGAAACGAACAAACCGGAATTGCTTGCTCCCGCCGGTGGGTGGGAGCAGCTTGAATATGCGCTTCACTTCGGGGCCGACGCGGTGTACCTTGCGTGCGACCGCTTCGGCCTGCGCGCCCGTGCCAGCAATTTCTCGCTGGAAGATTTGCCTCGTGCCGTTGAGTTGGCCCACAGCGCTGGTGCACGTGTGTACGTTACCTGCAATGCCTACGCCCACGATGAAGACCTGGCGGCTCTTCCCGAATACGCTCAAGCCATGGAAGCTGCGGGCGTCGATGCTGCCATTGTGAGCGATTTGGGCGTTATGTCGGTGGTGCAGCAGCATGCGCCCTCGGTTGCCATTCATGTTTCCACGCAAGCATCGGTGTCAAACGCTGAAGCTGCGCTTATGTGGTATCGCCTTGGTGCTCGCCGCGTGGTGTGCGCCCGCGAGATGTCAGTGGCGGAAATCGCCGCTATGCGTAAAGCTATTCCCTCCGATATGGAGATAGAGGTGTTTGTGCACGGTGCCATGTGCATGGCTATTTCGGGTCGTTGCCTTATCAGCGATTACCTTACCGGCCGTCATGCCAACAAAGGGCAATGTGTTCAGCCGTGTCGTTGGGAATATGAGCTGAAGGAGCTTTCCCGCCCTGACCAGCGCTTCGGCATAGAAGAGAGCGATGGCGGCACGTATCTGCTGAATTCCAAGGATCTGAACATGCTTGCGCATCTTGACGACCTTGCTGCGGCGGGCGTTTCTTCGGTAAAAATCGAAGGCCGCGTGAAAAAGGCTTTCTATGTGGCAACGGTGGTAAATGCGTATCGCCATGTGCTTGATGGCGAGCCGGCATCCCTGTGGGAGCATGAGCTTGAGATCATCTCGCATCGACCCTATTCAACGGGCTTTTATTATGGGGATGCTGAGCAGACTACCGACAACGACATTTATGTACAACTTTGCGATTGGGTGGGGGAAGTGGTTTCTTCGGCGGCAGCCGAACAGGGCCAATGGCGCGTGAAGGTAAAGTGCCGCAACCGCTTTTATGAAGGTGATGAGTTGGAGGTTCTAAGCCCCCATAAGCCCATTCGAACCATTAAGGTTCAGGGTTTGGCTGAAGTCTACGACGGGGCGGAAGTGCCCTCCGAAGTGGCATGCAAGGCCATGGCACCTTATGCGTTTACCTCTTCTTTTGAACTGGAACCACAAGACATTCTGCGTGTTCGTCGTAAAGATCCGACGAAGAAGAACTGATGGATTGACGCGAATGTTTAGACGGAGCATTCGCAAATTGATAGGAAAGGGGCGCAGAGGGATGCGTCCTGGAAAAACAAGGAGGAACATATGGGAAGGCAATCTGACGAGGCGTTGCAGCTTGCGGATGCGGATGAACTGGTGAACTACCTGATGGGAGCTCACTGCGCATATATGCAGTGGCGTGAACTCACCTACTATCTTACCGATGCAAACGACATCTATTGGCGTGCGCAGGACACCAACGAATTGAACGACAAGGGCCATTTCCCCGATTGCAGTGAGTTGGTTGCTTCGGTGCGTGAATTCGTTGACTTACCGTTCTTGGATGAAAAGCACTCTATTCGTGAGGTATTTCCTGAGGCTACCTTCTACGGTTCGGTGAAGATCGAGGGGCAGGGTACGCCTGTTCCCGTTGTTTAGCGGGGGTTGTCAGGGGCGAGTGTCTTTTGCCGCCGCTTTCAGTGCGGTGTTTCGTTCTTAGTTGGCTTGCGTAGCCGATTGAGCATTTGAGGTATTGGCTGCTTTTTGTGAACCGAATGAAGCGGGCGCGTAAGTGCCCGTTTCTTATTTTCAGGTTGAACAGCTCCTGTTTGAGGGCGTTCCTGCCCGACGGGGCGAAGAGGGTCTCGGGAAGCGCGGTGGCGTTTTCCTGAAATCCATCCGACAGGGAGAGCGAACCTCGCATTGCCTAGCTGCATTGGACTCAAGAAGGGCGTTGCGGGTACTGGCTACTTTTAAGGACCACAATCGCGCAGCGAATACGTTCCGATAACGAAATGCTGGCTGACTTTTTCATTGCGCTATCATCGATTCATTCGTTTGATGCGAAGAAAGGGGATCGATGGCGCGTTTGCTCATCGTCGAAGACGATGTCTCTTTGCGGGAGAATCTTGTGCGTATGCTGCAGCTTAAGGGGCACGAGTGCCTTTGTTGCGAGTCATTCGAAAACGCTGCAGCCGAAGCCCTTACCGCTTCCCCTGATTGTGTTTTGCTTGACCTGTCTCTTCCCGGCGCGTATGGCCACGAGATCTGTCGCTCTATTCGTCAGGAAAGCAACGTTCCCATTATTGTGCTCACTTCTTCCGATAGTGAGTTCGATGAGGTTATGAGCATGAGCGTTGGTGCGGATGATTACGTGGTGAAGCCCTATCGCCCCGCTGTGCTACTTGCCCGCATTGATCGTGCGCTTGCTCGAAGCGGCTCTGCCGATTCGTCGCGCAGGCAGCTTGAGCGCGACGGCGTTTTGCTTGATCCCGTGAGAGCCGAGGTTTTGTATCGCGGCAAGAGCGTGGAGCTTGCGCGCAACGAGCTTCTGATCTTGCGCGTTCTTATGGAAAATGCGGGCTCCATCATCTCGCGCAGCGAGCTGATGGACGAGCTGTGGCAAACTGACGCGTTCGTCGACGACAACACGCTTACGGTGAACGTGAACCGACTCCGCCGCAGCCTTCAGTCAATCGATGTGCCCGACGATTTCATCACCACCCGCCGCGGTTTGGGCTATGTGGTTCGATGAGCGCCTCGATTCGGGAAAACGATGCACCGGCTGCGGTGCCTGGGTCGCCGGGCGGCCCGAAGCTCAACTCACCTGCCGAACCGCTGCGCGTCCCTATGCCCGAACAACCCGCTGCTGACAGCCGCGCTGACTGCTCGGAGCACGCCTATTCTTTCGGCGCGTACCTCCGCTCGCGTTTCGGATTTGCGTTTGGCATGATCGCCCTGATGGCTGTGGTGGCGGGCATTCTGGCCGTTACTGGCTCGAATGCCTCCGTAATTGTGCTCGTTACCGTCTGTGAAGCTCTATTTGCCTGCATTGTGCTCGATGCTGGGTTTTTGCGCGATCGTAAGTTCTACCAGCAGTTGGATCTGTTCTGCAATTCGCCCGAAAATGCACGGTATCTCTCTTCGATTTTGGACGAGCCGCGAACTTTGGAAGGCTCTATCGCCTATCGCGCGCTTGCCGTGCAGGGCAAGGTGGCTTCTGATGAGCTTGCCGCCCGCTCTCGCGACATGAAGGAATATCGCGACTACATCGAACTGTGGGTCCACGAGGCGAAAACGCCCATCGCGTCCGCTCAGTTGGCTTTATCGAGTCTTCACGGTCCTGAAATCAATGAGGTACGTGGCGATCTTGATCGCATCGAATCGCGCGTTGAGCAGGTGCTTTATTACGCGCGTTCGGCAACGTTAAGCGAAGATTTTTCTATTGAAGGGCTGAATCTTGCGGCGGTGGCGCGCAAGGCGTGCCGTCAAAGGTCTCGCACGTTGATCGGTGCGGGGGTGTCGCTCGAGTTCGCGATTGACGTTAAGCTTGAGGTGCTGGCTGACGCGAAGTGGGTCGACTTCATCATCGGCCAGGTTCTGGAGAACTCAGCGAAGTACGGTGCAAAATCCATTCGTTTCAAAAGCGCCGTGAAGGATGCAGGCACGAAGGACGGCTGCGTTGAGCTGTCGATAAGCGACGATGGCGACGGCATACCTGCTGCCGACGTGCCGCGCGTGTTCGATCGGGGATTCACGGGAAGCCAGGGCCGCACACACCATAAGGCAACGGGCATGGGTCTTTACCTGGCTGCTGTTGCCTGCGACAGAATGGGGCTTGGCCTGCGTATTTCTTCGGAAGAAGGGCAGGGTACGGCCGTTACGTTGATCTTTCCGTTTGACCGCACGCGCATGGACTTGGCCGCTAATCTTACAAGATCGTAAGATTGCGGTAAGCTGCTTCGATGGCTCCGTTTTTGCAATCGCCGCATCATGGGGATATGTCGAACTAAAGAGAAAGGAATCCCCATGTCTGTGGTTACCGCAACCCCTCCTGCAGGCATTGCGAACGCGAATCAACCTCAGAGCCGCAACGTCTTGCTCTCCGTGCGCGATGTTCAGAAGGTGTACGGATCACGTGAGGCCATTACGCGAGTGCTCGATGATGTGTCATTCGATATCTACGAAGGCGAGTTCGTTGGCGTGATGGGCCCATCGGGCTCGGGCAAGAGCACGTTGTTGAACTGTATCTCCACTATCGATGCCGTGACCAGCGGAAGCATTATCTTGAACGGCCGCGACATCACGCAGCTGCGCAGTCGTCAGTTGTCCAAATTCCGCCGCGACGACTTGGGTTTCATCTTCCAGGACGCCAACCTGCTGGACACTTTGACCGGTTTCGAGAACATTGCTTTGGCCCTTACCATCAAGGGTGAGAAAGCTGATTCCGTTCGTGCGAAGGTCGATCGCACCGCCGATTTGCTTGGCGTGGCGGATGTTCTGCAAAAGTACCCGCGACAGATGTCGGGCGGTCAGCGTCAGCGCGTTGCCGCGGCGCGCGCCATCGTTGCTGACCCGAAGCTGGTCCTTGCCGACGAGCCCACCGGCGCGCTTGACTCGCGCAACGCCGCTGTTCTTCTTGAAACCCTTGAGGTTCTGAACGAGAAGCTGCACGCCACCATCATGATGGTCACGCATGATGCGGTTGCGGCATCGTACGCCGATCGCATCTTGTTCATTAAAGACGGCAAGCTGTTCAACGAGCTGCGTCGTGGCGATGACGACAGGACCGATTTCTACCAGCGCATCCTTGAGGTTCAAGCGTTCCTTTCCGGCAAGCAGGGCGATTCTCCTGTAGTCGGTTTCGTAGCTTCGCACGTCTCTGCGCTCGGCAACTAGGCGGCGGTCATCATGTTGATGAAACTTGCCTTGCGCAACGTGCGCCGCAGCGTGCGCGATTACGCTGTATATTTCGTCACCCTGACCTTGGGTGTGGCGGTGTTCTACGCCTTCAATGTCATTGGGGACTCCCGTGTGTTGTTCGAGGCCCAGGAAGGCGCCGCGAATGTGTTCCTGACGTCCGGTGCGAGCATTTTCGATATCCTTGTGCTGGTCATGACTTATTTCAGTATCGTCGTCGCCGTTGTTCTGGGCTTTTTGGTCCTGTACGCCAACCGATTCGTTGTTCGAGCGCGCAAGAAGGAATTCGGCACGTACCTGCTGCTGGGCATGAGCCCGCGCCAGGTTTCCTCGGTGGTGTTGATGGAAACGCTGATCGTCGGCGTGATCGCTCTGGTGGTCGGTCTTGGGCTCGGCTTCCTGATCTCACAGGCAATCGCCTTCGCCACGGCGGGCCTTATCGGTGTGGCCATCAGCGACTATCATCTGCTGTTCAGCGCCCGATCCGCCGAGCTGACCCTGGGATGTTTCGCACTCATCTTCGTCGTGGTGGCCCTGTTCAATGCCGTGCAGATTTCGCGTTGCAAGCTTGCTACGCTGTTTTCGGCCAACTCCCGCAACGAGCGCATGCCCGTGCGCAACCCCATCGTCTGCCTCATCGTGTTCGTGCTGTCGTGCCTGATCCTGGCGAAGGCGTATGCCGAGCTCAACCTTGACGGCTTGGTTTATTTCGGCGAGCACTTTCGCACCGCAACCGTGTTGATGCTCGTCGGCACGTTGGGCTTGTTCTGGTCGGCGTCGGGGTTCCTCATCCTGCTGATACAACGTCTGCGCGGCGTCTATTTCAAGGGACTTGCCATGTTCACCATGCGCCAAATCGCCGCGAAGGTGAACACCGCGTTCGTATCGCTGTGGGCGGTTACCGTTCTTCTATTCTTCAGCATCGTTGTGTTCTCCACGGGCTTCAGTCTGGCGTCGCTCTTCTCCGATCAGCTGGAAGAGAACACCCAGTTCGACGCATCCATCCGCGCGAGCCTGATGTCGCTCGACATCTCCGACATGGAATCAGTGTCGGCCGACCAGTATGGCGGAGAAGAGGAGAAGGCGGCCGCGATTCGGGAGACCGAGGCTCAGCGCAACGAGATTCACAGGCTATGTCAAGAGAACGGCGGTTCTACCGCTGCGTATCTCAAATCGCTCATCCCTGATTGGGACGAGCGCGTGACCGGCTCGGCTCAGGTGGACACATGGCTTGCGAACGATTTGACGAACAAGCAGCTTGCCGATGCGTGCGGCTTCACGCTTGACCAAATCGGCTCCGACGATAACTCCAGCATGGCCGACGAAGGTGTGCAGTACGTTTCGTTGTCCCAGTTCAACGCTGCGCGGCAACTTGCAGGCGAAAAGCCGATCGAGCTTGCTACAGACGAGTACCTGGTCGATAACACGATCGATAAATCTACCGACTACGCGAAGGCGCTTGGCCAGAAAGGGCGCACCATCACCGTCGACGGTCATGAGCTGACCGCATCCGGGCAGGTTGTTTCGCAATCGCTCCAGGTAAGCAGCATGAGTTTCCTCATCGCCGTGCTGGTGGTTCCCGACGAATTGGCGGCCGAGAGGTTTGCCGCGGGCGATCTGCCGTACTTGAGCGAGCTGAACGTCAACCTGGCAAGTGATTCGCAAGAGCAGGCCATGAAAGACCTGATGGCCGAGTACGGCAAAGCCGTCCCCCCGAGCGAGGAACATGCCGAAATGGGCTTGATCTATGAGTCCCGCCCATGGCCGGTGTCCTATTACAACACGAGCGAAAGCGTTATCGCCGACAGCATGGGGCTGAAGCTGCTCTTGGTTTACCTAGCGCTCTACATCGGGTTCGTCTTCCTCATGACCACCGCAGCGGTTCTTTCCGTTCAGCAGCTCTCCGAGGTGGCAGACAGCATTCCGCGCTATCGCCTGCTTGCCCAGCTAGGGTGCGACAGGGCCATGGTTTTGCGAAGCTTGCGCACGCAGATCGGCACCTACTTCGTGGCTCCGCTTTTGGTTGCAGGATGCCACTCCGCATGCACGATCAGCCTTCTGTATAAGAATCTGCTGTCGATATGGGGCGCTTCGGCGGTTACCGGTACGCTTGCCATCGGCATCGCGCTGGTGGTTGCGGTGTACGCGATCTATCTAACCTCAACGTACCTGGTTGCGCGTTCGGCAGTCGTTTCCGGCGCAGGCAAGAAGCTGCTTGCATAGGACGAAGGGCTTCGAGTAAGGCGCGCAAGGACATAGCGCGAACCCTCGAGGGCAAGCCGCTGCTTGCGGCGGAACCCCTGGCGCCTCTTCTGCGTCCGAATTCTTTGGCGCGCCCCGTTCCTTTTCTTCGGATGGAGCCATCTGGGCCTAAATGGACGTGCTCGGTTGAGCCTGAAGAGCAAAGGGGCAGGTCGGGCCGATTTCGAGCATCGGTGCTATATCGATTGTGAGCCGCGTTTCATAATTCTGAAAATAATTCTTGACCTAGCGTGGTGGCGAGGGTATATTAATCAAGCACTTCGGGGCATTAGCTCAGCTGGGAGAGCGCATGGCTGGCAGCCATGAGGTCAGGGGTTCGATCCCCCTATGCTCCACCATTTATTCAAAAGGGTCCGCTTTTAAGCGGACCCTTTTTTATTCCACTGCAATCGTTTTTTGGTTATTCTTGCAACGCCCAGACGGGGATACGGGGAGAAAATTGCGACATGGGTTAATTTGCCCTATAGCGCCCTCCCGAGGACGGCCACGGCAATGGCTGCCCGCCCTGTTTATGGCGCCACCCGATATCTCGGGGCTCAGAAACAAAATAACGGCATAGATTGCAACTTTTTTGCGATTGGCAATCGTTGCGGGTTCTCCAATCGCGGATATGGGAGCGAAAGCGCGACAAACCGGCCGCCAAACGGTCTATTTCCACTATTCGATGCGAGGGAGGGAATTGCTAATCGAGAAAAAGTTGCAAAAAAGTTGAGATTTTTGTTTTCGCGAGGGATGGATCGCTGTAACGGAGCAGATTCAGTGAAAGACGCGCGCGAGATCGATGACGATAATGGGACAAATCCCGCGGAAGAGGATAGGCACTTTGCCAATGTTGCTATAGCCTTTTTTGTTGCATCGTTCTGTACATGCCCATTTGCCATGTTGTCGTAGTTATGGCGGGTGTTTTTCGACGACGGGAGATTATCGTGAAAGTTGCAGTTAGCGCTTGCTTGCTAGGGGTTCGATGCCGTTTCGATGGTCGCTCAAAGCCTTCGGCAGAAGTGCAGTGCTTTCTGGAAGGCCACGAATGCCAGGTGGTGAAAATCTGTCCAGAGGTTATGGGAGGGCTTTCCATTCCTCATCCTCCTCACGAGCAGCGCGTGCTTGACGGGCAAGTTCGCGTGGTCGACGCCGAAGGGAACGATCATACGGAAGCGTTCGAGGCGGGTGCTCGCGCTGCTTGCTCGCTGGTTTGTGAGTCGGGCTGCACCCATGCCATCTTGAAGGCGAAAAGCCCTTCATGTGGCGTTGGGGAAGTGTATGACGGCACCTTTTCAGATGTGCTGGTGCCGGGTGACGGTGTTGTGGCGAAAATGCTCAAGGAAGCAGGCGTTGTTGTGGCAACTGAAAAGAATTTTCGGGAGCGTTTCGGTTGCGAGTAGCACCTGAAGGCCCTGCACGGTCAGAGCGAGGCTAGTGGGGAAGGCGCATGTATTCACCCCAAGGACTATGGGCAAAGCTAATTCCTTTGCCAGGTGCGCGCGTTTGGCGGGCGTACCTGGCAAGAGGCTATCCCAGCGCGGCTAGCTCTTCGGTGCTTGCCTGCTTTAAATAGTTGTCGGCGGCGGTAATTGCCCGACCTTTTGCGCCTTGCACCACGGTGATACCAGCAGCCTTCATGCTTTCTGCGTCTTTTTCCGAAATGGTGCCACACAGGAGAACCTTGACCTCTATCTGCCGCAAGAAATTTGCCTGCGATCCGCAAAGGTGCCCTTGGCTGGGGAGGTTTCGAGAGTCTACCAACTCGCCGTTTTCGACCTGATAGAAGTTAAAGTTGGTACAACAGCCGAAATGGCTGCTGACATCCAAACCTTCACTTGCAACGGCGATTCTCATGACTTCCTAACATCATTTCTGGTACCTGAGTTAACGATAGTCTTTTCTACGGTTTTGAAATACACCTTTCGTCCAAGGGTGTTATCTGGGGTGCGATAGGGATCTGAAAAATTTTTTCGAAAAAGTACTTGCCATATTTTCTGTGCTTTGCAATAATAACCGAGCTGTTGCTTCGCAGTAAGCAATAAGTCCCCATCGTCTAGCGGTTAGGACGCGGCCCTTTCAAGGCTGAAACACGGGTTCGAGTCCCGTTGGGGGCACCATGAATGAACAGGCTCTGCTTTGCAGGGCCTTTTTTCTTATGTAGGCAGATAAAGGAGTTGGCTTGAAGAAGCTCATCGCCCAGTTCATGAAATTCGGTATCGTTGGCGTCATCGCATTTGTTATCGATTACGGTGTGATGATCTTCCTTACCGAGGTATTCGGCGTTCCCTACCTCATCAGTACCACGATCTCTTTTGTCGTTTCGGTTATTTTCAACTACTTCGCTTCGATGCGCTTCGTGTTCAAGCGCAAAGACGATATGAGTCGCAGGCGCGAATTCATCATCTTTATTGTGCTTTCTGTTTGCGGCTTGGGCATCAACGATCTTCTTATGTGGCTCATGGTTGACAGCCTCTACATCGACTATCGTCTGTCAAAGATCGTTGTTACGGTTGTTGTGGCAGTATGGAACTTCGTAACCAGGAAGATTTTCCTCGAAGCTCACGATTAATTCGGGCGATAATAATCTTTGCTGAAATGGTGTAAGACAGGCATTTCAGGAAAGGGGAGGCTCATGAATGTATCGTTCAAAACTATCCGCCGTTCGGGCGATAAGGTTTACATCTTGTCTGAGATTTCCGGTTACGACGAGCGTCTCCCTGTAGTGCTTGCCGCTTCGACGGAATCGGGTGCCCGCATCCCATCGGATACCTTTCCCTATTGCGACGTGGCCGACCCTCTGGCTTTGCGCCAGGTTCTTTCTGACGGTGCGTTAGCCAATAGGGAAATGCCTTTCCCTCCTCTTCACACCAAGAATTCTGCCGGTGTGCGTTTTTTCGTCATCGCGCTTCCTTGGTTGAGCTGTCGTAGGTGGGAACTCGAATTCAATGCTATAGATTCATCAGGCAACGTTATTACTTCTTGTCGCAAGGTGCTCGATGTTCGAGCAGCCAGCCTGAAAGTGATGGCGCCTCAGCGCAGCGGGGCGGTGCCTTCCCTTATCGAAGATCTTGATGGCCGCTTTATCCACGATCGCATCCACGTGAGCTTTTTGCGCGCATTTGAAACCGGCGACAAGATTCGAGTTTCAGCGCTGTTGGAAATGCCGTACCACGAGGCAAGTGTGGTTGAATGCGATTTCCTTGATAAGACGGGGCGCCGGCTCGATCTTAAACCTGCCATCGTAGAGGATTCCGTCTCGCAAAGCCCTGGGTATGGCGCTTTGCGACGTCGTTATATTGAGCTTTCCTTCTTGGTCGATGCCGATAACCCTCAGATATGCCTCTGCGCAACCGATACGGCATCTACGGTGGCTCCCGGTTTTGCCATGCTAGGCAATCGCACCCTTGAAGCTCTCGTTGCCGAATTCGACGAGCAAACAACGAGCGCGGCGCTTGACCCCGAATATCATGAATGGTTTGTGAAGCAGCATCGTGCCGATGTTCCTGATCTGCTCGAACAGGTGGCAACCCGCTTCGATTACGAGCCTCTTTTCAGCATTGTTTGCGTGCTTGACGACACTCCGTCGCATCACGTCCACGACCTTATGAACTCTATTGCGCTTCAGAGCTATGGCCGCTGGGAGCTTATTTTGGTTGATGCCGGATCGTCGGGCAGTGAAGCCGCCGATCTGAAAGATTCGCTCGACAGCGATCGTGTCTACGTGGTGGAAACCGACCAATCGCTTGGCATCAATGAGCGCTTTGCGGCAGGCATGGCTACCGTGGAAGGCGATTTCGTCGTGTTTATGAAGCCGTGCGATATCATGGCTCCCGATGCGCTGTTCGAATGCGTACGCGCTATTAATGAATATTCCGATTGCGATGTGCTCTACACCGATGTGGATGCCTTCGATGCCGATGGTGTGCACTTCCAGCCCGTGTTCCGCCCGGATTTCTCGCCCGAGCTGCTGCGCTCGTATAACTACTTGCGTGATTTGGTGGTAGTGCGCTCTTCCTTGCTTTCTGGTTTGCCCAACCTCCCTTATGCCATTATGGGCGCTGCGGGCTACGATTTGGCGTTGCGCGTTACGGAGAAGGCTCGCCGAGTATGCCACGTTCCGCGTGTTCTGTGCCATCGTCGTTTTGCCACAATTGATACCTCCGAAGGCTTCAAAGCCACTCAAATCGAGCAAGAAGCAGGTCGCAAGGCACTGGTTGCCCACTGTCAGCGTATGGGAATCAACGCCGAGGTGCTGAACGACCATGAACCGGGTCATTATCGCGTACGCCACGTGCTTGCCGAATCGCCGCGCGTTTCGGTGGTGCTTATCTTTGAGGGCAATGCGCCGCTGCTTCGTACGTGCGTGCGTGACCTGTATGAGAAAATCGGCTACGCCAATTTCGAGATCGTGGTGGTGAGCACCGCTGCGTTTGCTCAGGAAACGAAAGCCTGCCTTGCCGAATTGGCTGAAGATCACGATAGTCTTTCGGTTCTTGAGTGGGATGGCCCATTCAACAAAGCGCAGATTGCCAACTTTGCGGTGAAGAACACGCAGGGCGAATTCTTGCTGTTCCTCAACGACGACGCCAGCATTCTTACCGACGATGCTCTCGAGCAGCTTCTAGGCTACTTCCAGCGTCCTGATGTGGGTGTGGTGGGCCCCAAACAGCTGTTCATCGATGGTACGGTTGAGCATGCCGGCATCGTGGTGGGAGGCTCGCGTGTGGTAACGCCCCTCTTCCGCCACATGGATGCGGAAAGCCAAGGGTATTTGGATCGCGCCGTTGTTGCCCAGAACGTTTCGGCGGTTACTGGCGACTGCATGATGCTTCGTCGCAGCGCCTACGAAGAGGTGGGCGGCTTCAGCGAGGAATTCACCTTGTTCTACGCTGATGTTGATTTCTGCCTCAAAGTGCGCAATGCCGGCTACTACACGGTATTTACGCCGCATGTGCTTTTGAGCCATCTTCACAGCGTTTCGCGCATGCGTATTCGCTCCAAGGAAATCAGCATCCGACGCCGTAAGGAGGCCGCCTTACTGCAGTCGGCATGGCCAAGCATCTTCGTTGAGGGCGATGCCTTCTACAACCCTAATTTGAACCCCGACAGCTCCTATTTCGCCATGAAGCGCGGAAAACCCCGAGGATAATTGCATGAACGCACGAATTGAAAGCATGAGTCACGGCGATGGCAAGGTCTACCTGCAAATGGTTCTTGACCGCATGCATCCTGATGCCGAAGTGCTTCTTGATGCCCGCTTGAAGGATGGCGCCAAGATACCCGCTCACTTGTTTCCTTTTAATCCGCTGGAAGAAACATCGCAGGCCAATTATGTGGTGGTGCTTCCTCATTTCGATGTACGTGAAGTTGACCTGACGTTCTTGGAATACGCAGGGGAAAGCTCTCCGCTTACTCAAAGCCGCCTTACTGTGGAACTGAACATGATGCGCTGGCGCACGCGCTTCAATGCGTTTGTCCATAATGAGCTTTTGGAGCAGATGTTTGATATCGAGCGCGAATACTGCTCGGGTCGCATGAACGTATATTTCACCGACGCCATTGAAGATGGCGATGAAATCGTGGTGAAGATGCTTGCGGATATGCCTCATGCCGAAGGCTCCGATGTGATGGTCGATTTCACCGATGGCTGTGGCATCGAAGTCGATCTTCCCGTGTATCCGTTGGTGGATGAGATAATTCCTCCCGCAAACTATGGCGAGGGTGAGTGCCTTCGTATCGGCTTTTCTGTGCGTGTTGCCGCCGCTGCTAAGGATTTCTGCGTAACGGTTTACGATGCCAACGAGCAGATCCCCGGAGGATTCGCCTATTTCTGCGACGAAACGTTTGGGCCGCTGGGCGAGTCGTTTTCTTATTGTGCGATAGACGCTTCCATCGATTCGCGCTATGGCCGCTGGTTCGTGCGCCATTGCGAAACGCTCGCTGGCCTTGAGGAACAGCGTTCCCATTCGTTTGCCGTTCAACCTCAGATCAGTTTGGTTATGCCTCTGTATCCGGGTGACGAATGCTATCTGTCTGCCGCCATGGCTTCTTTGAGCCTTCAGACCTATACCCACTTCGAGCTTGTTCTGGTTGATATGGGCGCCAACGAATTGAGTCTCACCTCGGCCCTTCGCGAATGGGAAGGTGACGAGCGCGTTGTCCATTTGGTTCCCGAGGCCGAACTTGATGAGGGCGCAGCGCGTCTGACGGGCTTGCTCCAGTCTAAGGGCGAAGTATGCGCGGTGCTGGAGCCGAGTGTTGTCTTGGCCCCTGAGGCTCTTTACGAGTATGTTCGCCGTATCAACGAAGTGATGGACAAAGAGGGCATCAAAAACAGCCATGGTGTGGGTCCGTGCGATGTTGTGTACACGAACCACGACAGCTTTGATCGTGACGGCGGCTTGCACACTCCCCAGTTCAAGCCAGTTTTTTCGCCAGATTTGCTGTACTCTTACAACTATCTCGGACCTTTGGTTTTCCTTTCTCGTCGCGTCTTGGAAGCAATCCAGTTGTCGGTTGGTTTTTCCTCTGAATCGTTCGATTACGACTTAGTGCTGAAAGCGACCGCCCAGGCAGAACGCGTAGAACGAATCGACAAAGTCCTGTATCACGTTCAGAATGCTGCCTCTATTTCTCCCGATGCCGATAGGATCAGCTCGCGTCGCGAAGAAGAGGCGTTCCGTACGGGGAGGAAGGTGCTCGCCAACCACTTGCGCCGTAATGGCATTGATGCGTTGGTTCTTGCCGATGTTTCCGATCGTCTCTATACCGTTCGTTATCGAATGCCCGATGAGACGCCAACTCTATCGGTGGTCGTGCTTGCTGGTGACGATGCGTCGTTGCTTGATGCCTGCCTATCCTCGATCGAGCAGAGCGTAATACCGCGCGACACACCTATATATGTGGTGGTAAACCAGGAAACATCTCGTGATGTTGTGGTATACGGAGAACATTTGGTGCGGAAGAACCGTGCCAAGGTTATCGCCTATCAGGGATCCAGCAATAGGGCGGCTATGGCAAACCTGGGCTTTTCCCAAAGCACCTCCGACTATGTTCTGGTGGTTGATGGAGATGTTGAGTTCGCAGATCCTGAGGCGCTGAACTGCATGCTAACCCATTGCATTCGTGAGGATGTGGGCATTGTGGGAGCGAAAACCCTGTTCGCCGACGATACCATCCGTCATGCTGGCATGATGGTTGGTCCGTATGAATCGGCTTCAGAGATTGGCGCGAACATGCCCCGTAGTGCCCGTGGTTATTTGGGGCGTTTGCAGTGCGCTAGCAATGTTTCGGCGGTTTCTCTGTCTGCCATGATGGTAAAACGTGCTGCCTACGATAGCGCCAAGGGCTTCGACGAACGTTTCCAAGTCTCCAATTGCGATGTCGATTTTTGCTTGAAGGTGGCAAAAGAGGGTTACCTTATTGCCTATAACGGTGGGGTGGAAGCGTATCGCAAGGGGAGCGATTCCGGTGGTCGCTCAGCGCTTACCAAAAAGCAGCAGCTGCGTGCCGAGCGGGAAAAGGCTTTTTTGCATTATCGTTGGCCGCATTTGTTCGTGGACGGCGACCCTTATATGAGTTCGTGCCTCGATCCGCGTGCGCCGTATTTCTTGTTGGGCCCAGTTCAATAGCTATTCTCTAAGCTTATTGCCAGTTATTAGATTTATGTATAAGCCGCATGCGGTTTGGACTATGGCATTTTTCTGCCTATGCCCTGGGCTGCGGTATGGTAGGTAGGCTGTTTTATGCGCGCTAAGTATGCTGCGCTGTGCAAAAGGAACAACGAATGATTCAAATCGAACATCTTAATAAGACCTATGTGTCGCGTCAGGGGGAAACGCATATCGCCCTGACTGATATCAATTTGACCATCGAAGACGGATCCGTGTTTGGCATTATCGGCCAATCGGGTGCTGGTAAGTCGACCCTCGTACGCTGCCTCAATCTGCTTGAGCGTCCTACTTCTGGCTCGATCATCATCAATGGGCGCGATATCACGAGTCTTTCCGAAAAGGAATTGCGCGAGTTCCGCAGCTCGGTAAGCATGGTCTTCCAGAACTTCAGTCTGCTTCAGCAGCGTACGGTTCTTCGCAATGTCATGTTTCCGCTTGAGCTCCGCCATGCCGACAAGAAGGAGGCGGAAAAGCGCGCTCGTGAACTGCTGGAACTGGTAGGCTTGGCCGACAAGTGCGACAAGTATCCCAGTCAGCTTTCTGGCGGTCAGCAGCAGCGTGTTGCGATTGCGCGTGCCTTGGTGAACAACCCGTCCATCATGTTGTGCGACGAGGCCACCAGCGCACTTGACTCCATGACTACGCATTCCATCTTGAAGCTGCTGAAAGACATCAACGAAAAGATGGGAGTAACCATCGTGCTCATCACCCATTCGCTGGCTGTTGCAGAGCTTATCTGCGACAACGTAGTGGTAATCGATGAGGGCAAGATCGTGGAAGAGGGTAAAACGGAAGATATCTTTGCAAACCCGCAAAGCGACGTTGCCCGTAAGTTGCTGGAGAAGAGGTTGTAATCGTGGAATACTTGCAGACGTTCTTCGCCCAGTATGGGGCGCTTCTGGCGCAGGGAACTTGGGACACCATTGTTATGAGCTTGGTTTCCACGGCGCTTGCCTACGTAATAGGTATTCCCCTCGGCGTATTCTTGGTGCTAACCGATCCAAAGAAGGGTTTGTTGCCCCATAAGGCGGTTAATGCCGTTCTTGGTTGGATCGTGAACATTGGCCGTTCGATTCCGTTTATCATTTTGCTCGTTGCCATTATCCCGTTTACTCGCTTGGTTGTGGGCACTTCGCTGGGCGTTCCTGGTGCGGTGGTACCACTGGTTGTGGCGGCTGCGCCTTTCGTTGGCCGTATGGTCGAGCAGAGCTTGGCCGAAGTTGACGCCGGTTTGGTTGAGGCGGCTCAGTCTTTCGGTGCTTCTACTTGGCAAATCGTCGCGAAGGTGTTCCTGTGGGAAAGCTTGCCATCTCTGATTAGGGGCTTTTCCATCGTCCTCATTACGCTGCTTGGCTATTCCGCAATGGCGGGCACTGTTGGTGCGGGCGGCTTGGGTGACATCGCCATTCGCTACGGTTATCAGCGTTACATGGTCGATGTGATGATTGCCACCATCGTCATTCTTATCGTTCTGGTTCAAATCGTTCAGAGCGGTTGTGACCTTGCTGCTCGTAAAATCGATCGCAAAAAGTAATTTGAAATGGCTCGCGCAGGCGGGCCATTTTTTTATGCCAACCAACTTAGCTTGTCGTCCTTTGGAGGGATGCTGGGAAAATGGGGCCTGTCCCTATATTCCCGAGGCGTTGGCTTTTGGTGGGAAAGCGGTTTTTGCAACTCGAATGATGTGCAAGAACTATCGGTTCAGCGGCAAAAGAATTCGGCGAAACGCGCTTGTAACACCTTGCTTGTTACAATGAAACAAATATGAGCAAGCCACGGAAGGACAAGCTATGAGCACCAGCCCAGACCAGGATTTCGTCCTTAAGACAATAAAAAGCCGCGACGTGCATTTCGTTCGTTTTTGGTTCTGCGATGTGCTGGGCCACATGAAGTCTTTTGCGGTTATTCCCAGTGAATTGGAAAACGCTTTCGAAGAGGGAATGGGCTTTGACGGCAGCTGCATTCGCGGTTTTGCCTCTACGAGTGAATCGGATATGCTCGCATATCCTGAAGCTTCCACATTTCAGATCTTGCCTTGGCGTCCTGAGCGCAATGCTGTTGGGCGTATGTTCTGCTCCATTAAAACGCCCGAGGGCGATTTCTTCGATGGCGATTCCCGAAACGTGTTGAAGCGCCAGGCTGCAAAGGCCGAGCGCTTGGGCTATGTGATGAATGTTGGCCCTGAGCTTGAGTACTACTACTTCAAGGATCCCAACGGGACAGAAGTGCTTGACCATGGCGGCTACTTTGACCTTACCTCTCTTGACATGGCAAGCGACCTTCGACGCGACACCATTCTTACCTTGGAAAAGATGGGCATTCCCGTCGAGTATTCCCATCATGAAAACGGCCCCTCCCAGCAGGAGATCGACCTGCGTTTCGCGGATGCGCTGAGCATGGCCGACAACGTAATGACCTACAAAATGGTGGTCAAGGAAATCGCCATGAAGCATGGGGTGTACGCATCATTTATGCCGAAGCCCATTTCTGGAGCCCCCGGCTCGGGCATGCATATTCATCAAAGCCTATTTGATGAAGAAGGCAACAATGCGTTCTTCGATGCCAGCGATCCTGATGGATACAACCTTTCTAAGGTGGCAAAGCACTATATTGCGGGCTTGCTCAAGTACGTTCCCGAATTCAGCCTGCTCACCAACCCCAGCGTTAATTCTTATAAACGTCTGGTTCCCGGCGGTGAAGCACCGGTGCAAATCTCGTGGGCGCGCAATAATCGTTCTGCGCTGGTGCGCATTCCTGGTTACAAACCCGATAAGGAAGAGGCGTGCCGCGTAGAGTTGCGAAGCCCCGATTCTGCCGCTAACCCGTACCTGGCATTTTCGGCGGTGCTTGCTGCTGGCTTGAAGGGCATAGAAGAAGAACTCGAGTTGTGCCCTCCTATGGAAGAAGACTTCGCTCGTGGGCTTTCTCGTCAGGAGCTGCGTGCACGAGGGTTTGAGTCTCTGCCCGACACGCTTGGTGAAGCCGTGGAGCTGTTCGCCGAATCTGAGCTGATGAAAGAGGTGCTCGGTGAGCATATCCATTCGTTCCTTGTGAAGGTAAAGCGTGAAGAGTGGAATGAGTACCAGCGCCAGGTTTCCAACTGGGAGCTTGACCGTTATCTGGGCGTACTGTAACGGAGGCGTATCATGCAACAAAGAAAGAATGTCATATTCATTGCGGACAGTCTTGACAACGCCCATAAGTTCCAGGCGGTGCTTTCCAGCCTTGATGTCGATGTTGCGGCAGGCTCGTCTATGCAGTTCAAGAAGCTCTTGGCCGATAATCCCTCGTACGATTTGGTTATCTATGAAGCAACTGCAGAATCAGCGCAAACGCTGATTGCGGTCGAGCAGGCACTTATCGACGATGGCGGCGTGCCGATGCTCATCATCGTGAAAGAGGACATGCTTTCGGGCTTCCGTTTGCCTGTTCAGATCAATTGCGATTTTGTTGTGCATGGAGCAAGCTCGGAGGAATGTTCTCTTCGCATCAGACAACTATTGTGGCCGGGAAATGAAAGCTCGACAAACGATTTTATCTCGGTTGATGGCATGACCATCAACTTGGCAACGTATCAAGTTGCCGTAAACGGTGAGCCGATCGATTTTACCTATCTGGAATACGCGTTGTTGGCATTCCTTGTAACGCATCCTGGACGTACGTATTCGCGCGACGCTTTGCTTCGTCGCGTTTGGGGGTTTGACTATTTTGGTGGCTCTCGAACCGTCGACGTCCATGTTCGACGTGTGCGTGCCAAGCTTGGCCCTGAGCTTTCTCAGCACTTGGAAACCGTCCGCGGTGTTGGGTATCTGTGGGATTAGCCGATTACATCGTCATGTAACTGGCACGGCATTAAACAAAAAGCGGCAACGTCGCATTTGGCGTTCGCCATTGTGGGGCAAGCTTCTTTGGAGGCTTGCCCCTTCTGTTTTGCGGATTTGCTCCGTTTCGGCGATCAATTCGTTCCAGAAACAAAAAAAACGAGTGGTTTTGCAACTTTTTTGCGATTGCGAATTCCCTTCTGTCCCTGCAAAGCGGAAATAAGCCGCTGTGCAGCCGTTTTCGCTGCATTTTTGGCCCTCAATTCGTGATTGGGGGCTCCGAGCAATCCCTAATCGCAAAAAAGTTGCAATTCTGGTCGCTTTTTTGTTTTTGGTTCTTGGTCTGCATCGGGACGATGCCGAGGCGGGATAGGCCCGATGTGGCGCACGGGTAGATGGCGATCCGAATGTGCATCGCAGAAACGAATGCCGGCTTATCCCTTATTGGAATGAGGTCCTTCGAATCATCTTCGTTGCTTCTGCTTTGCAGGGCGTCGGAGGTGCTGCTTGCGCGCGGTATAATCGTTACGTTCAAACATGAAAGGAATTTCTATGCCTAAAACCGTTGCCGTGATTGACGGAAACTCTTTGATGCATCGTGCATATCATGCCGTTCCGCCAACCATGACGGCACCCGATGGCACTCCTACTAACGCAGCATTCGGATTCCTTTCCATGCTGCTGAAATTCATCGAAATGGAGCAGCCCGATGCTTTGGTCTGCGCGTTTGATAAGGGTCGTCCTAAGTTTCGTATGGAGGCGCTTGAGCAGTACAAGGCGCAGCGACCCCCTATGGACGAAGAGCTGAAGGCCCAGTTTCCCGTTATCGAAAACCTATTAGCTGCCATGAACGTGCCGGTTGTGGCGCTTCCTGGTTGGGAGGGTGACGACATCCTGGGTACCGTTGCTGCGCGTGATGAGGAATTGGGCTATAGGACGCTTTTGGTCACGGGAGACAAAGACGCTTATCAGCTAGCCAGCGACCTAACGAAAATCGTAACCACTAAGCGCGGAATTACCGATGTGGTTATCTATGGCCCTGAAGAAGTGGAGGAGCGCTACGGCGTAACGCCTGCTCAATTCACGGATTTTTTGGGTCTCAAAGGCGACAAGGCCGATAACATCCCTGGTGTTCCCGGTATCGGTGATAAAAAGGCCGCCTCGATGCTTCAGGCATATGGCAACCTGGAGGGCATCTATGCCAACCTTGACAAGTTCAAGGGAAAGCAGTTGGAGAACCTGACCAACTACAAAGATGATGCATTCCTTTCCCGTCAGGTAGCCACTATTGTGCGCGACGCCGATTTTGAACTCGATCTTGAATCGATCAGCTTCCCGAATTTCAATGTAGAGCAGGTTACCGAGGCATTCACCGATGTGCGTATGATGGCCCATTTGGCAAAGATCTTGAAACTCCAGGGGGGCGAAGCAGCCTCCATTGATTTGGGCTCTTGGGATAATTTCATTGAAGGCGATGAAGCGAAGGCGGCCATCGAGCTGCCTGCAGAGGGCTACGTTCCGGTTGCGTGGGCGCTTGATCCTCAGGCATCGCTTTTTGGCGACGGGCTGACCTTGGCAGTGAACTTGGGGGATTCAACTGCACTCTTCCATGATGAGGAAGCCAAAGAGGCTCTTGCTTTCCTTGTTCGCGAACGAGAAATTGCTACAGCAGATGCGAAGTCGCTGCTTCAAGTGGTATTCCCCGCTGATACCGCACAGGATTCTCTTGTTTCCCGTGGGGAAATACTCGATGCACATATGTTCGATGTAGCCCTTGCCGCCTACGTTGCCGACTCCAATAACGGTGCCGCCACTTTAAATGCCCTCATGGAACGCTATGCGGGCGCAGTACTTCCCGATGAAAAGGATCCGCAAAAGCAAGTGGCGCTGCAGGCTGCTGCGATTGGCGCCTTGGTAGACCCTTTGGCTCAAGAGCTTGAAAAGGAGGGTGCCCGCAAGGTCTACGATGACATTGACTTGCCGTTGGTGGGCGTACTCGCTTGTATGGAGCGCACCGGCGCGGCTTTGGATGTTGACCACCTGAAGGCCTTGAACGAAAGCACTGGCGCTGAAGTTGATCGTCTGCGTGCGGCGATTTATGCTTCAGCGGGCCATGAGTTCAATGTCGATTCTCCAAAGCAGCTCTCAGAGGTGCTGTTTGACGAATTGGGCCTCACTCCGAAGAAAAAGACAAGAAGCGGCTATTCCACCAACGCTTCTGTTCTGAAAGAGCTAACCGAAGAGCACGAACTGCCCGGCCTCATGCTGGAGTATCGCGAATACGCGAAGATCAAGTCGACCTACATCGATGCTCTGCCGCGCATGCGGGCCGAAGACGGGCGTGTCCACACATCGTTCAATGAAATGGTCACCACTACTGGCCGCCTTTCCTCTTCTGATCCGAATTTGCAAAATATTCCGGTTCGTACTGATTTCGGACGCCAGATAAGAACCTGCTTTGTGCCGCTCGGCGAGGGAGAAGTGTTCGTTTCTGCCGATTATTCTCAGATCGAATTGCGCCTCTTGGCGCACCTTTCAGGGGATGAGCATCTTATTGCCTCGTTCAATTCTGGCGAGGATTTTCACGCCAGCACGGCTTCGCGTGTGTTCGGCGTTCCGATGGACGATGTTACGCCGCAAATGCGCAGTCGAGCAAAAGCGGTTAATTTCGGCATTGTGTACGGTCAGCAGGCATATGGCCTTTCGCAGTCGCTCCATATCCCGTTCTATGAAGCGAAAGAAATGATCGATCGTTATTTCGAGGTTCATCCTGGTGTGCGTACGTATCTCGATGAAGTGGTGGCGCAGGCCCACAAGGATGGCTATGCCGTCACCTTGTTCGGTCGTCGCCGCTATATCCCCGAGCTGAAAGCCAAGAATGCGGCCCAGCGTGGCTTTGGTGAGCGTACGGCAATGAATCATCCTATGCAGGGCACTGCTGCCGACATCATTAAGCTTGCCATGCGTCAGGTACAAGATGAACTTGTGGCGCGAGACCTTGGCACGAGGCTCATGCTTCAGGTGCATGACGAGCTTGACCTTTCGGTGCCCGGGTCGGAAGTGGAAGAGGTTTCGGACCTCCTGACAAGCGTGATGGAGTCGGTTGTTGAATTGTCGGTTCCGTTGCTGGTTGATGTGTCCGCTGGTGCCAACTGGGCTGAGGCTCATTAGAAATATTGCTGCATGCTTGTCCCGTGCTTGCGCGCCTGATTAAAACCCCTGCTCGAGTTCGAGAAGGGTTCGGTAGTGCTGGTTGTTGCGCTCGAGTTCTTCGGGCGCCCCGTCAAGAGTTATACGGCCGCTTTCCAGGAACAGCACACGGTCCATGTCCGATACCCCTTGAAGATGATGGGTGATTAGGATCACCGTTTTGCCCGCAAGCACTTCGAACATGGTGTCCAGCACCTCGTGTTCGGTGCGGGGATCGAGGCTAACCGTTGGTTCGTCGAGGATGACGATAGGCGCATCCTGCAAAAGGATGCGTGCCAGGGCGACACGATGACGCTCGCCGCCCGAAAAGCGCAATCCCGCTTCATCAAGTAAGGTGTCGAGACCTTTCGGCAATCGTGCAAGCAGCCTTTTCAGTCCGACGCGCTCGAGGGCGCGTTCAAGCTCCTCGTCGGTTGCCTGGGGTTTTGCTATAAGCAGATTGTTGCGCAGAGTGTCGTTGAACAGGTATGTGGCCTGTTGGCAGACGCCAAACATTCGAGACGCATCGCTTCCAAGCTCCGAACAGGGAAGCCCTCCTGCGGTGATGCTGCCTGAGGTGGGGGCGAGGTCCCCGCGCAGCAGATGCGCGAGGGTGGTTTTCCCTGATCCGCTTTTGCCCAGAAGTGCTAGATGTTGCCCCGGCGAAAGGGAGAGGCTGATTCCGCAAATCGTAGGGGACTGGCCAGGGTAGGCGAATTCAACGTCTTTCAGTTCGACAACCGGATGCTTCAGGCCAAGGTCGATGTTTTGCGCATGCTTGGCTTCCGAGTTGGTTTTTGTTTCCTCTTCAACGGGCAGGGAAAGATCGTTGAGCCGCGCTATGGAGTCGAAGTGCCCCTGAGCCTGTGTTGCGGCAATGGGCATCACTGCAAAGGCATCAACGAGGGGAAAGGCTCCCAGCACAAAAGCCAGAATCCAGTTTGCCTGTCCTCCTTGTATTCCGCCAAAGGTGAGTGTCGCCCAGCATATAAGGGCAATGATGGCACATGCGAATATCGCTTGTTGAGCCAGGTCGCGTCTGCGATCGAAGGCGTGCGCCTGGGCTTTTAGGCGGTTGAGGTATTCCTGCCCATTTTTGCATTGCGCTAAGAAATCGGCTTTTCTGCCCGAAAGCGTCCAGTCGGTGATTCCGAGAATGTTGTCGGCATAGGTGGCATAGCGTTTCGCGGCAAGCTCTTTTGCCGTCGATTGGCGCGTGCCGTTGATGCTCACAGAAACGGCAGGCACAACAAAGAGTTCGAGCAATACGAAGACGAAGCACGCCAAGCATGCAAGGGGCGAAAAACAACCGAACAGAACGCATAGTCCCACGCCAGCTGCCAGGGCTATTACGGTCGGGAAAACGCAGCGGAGATAGAGGTTTTGGATATGCTCAATATCTTCGGCAAGAAGCCCTAGGGCATCGCCGAGGCGGTGGCTGGCACGGAAGAAAACGCCTTCTGCATCAAAGGATCGGTAAAGCTGCTTGCGAAGATTCGAAGTGAATCGCAGCACCCAATCGTGGCTCGCTAAGCGTTCGCAGTAACGCAGAATGGGTTTTCCCACGCCGAATACCCGCACGCAAAGCAAAGGTGTGCCCAGCATCAGAACCGAATAGGGCATTTCGGCAGAGCCTGCAATGAGCCATCCTGAAGTGAACATAAGTCCGGCGGCGAAAAGAACCGTGCAGCAGCCTAGAACAAGGGCCAGTGCAAGGATTTTGCGATAGCGGCCCAGATAGGGTTTAACCCACTCATCGCGTTCAAGCAGGGCAGTTGCTTCTTTCAAGCTGCTATACATCGCCGCCCTCCTTCTCGTGGCTTGACAGGTAGGCAAAAGAGCTTGCTTTGCTCAACGCCTCGTAGGAGCCAAAGTCTCTAACCTGCCCATCTTCAAGTAGGAGGATTTCGTCCATTTCGCTTAGCCAATGAAGGCGATGGGTTGCAAAGAAAACCAATTTACCTTCCATCAGGGGAAGCATGCGCTGTTTGAGCTCCCATTCTGTTTCAATGTCGAGATGGGCCGTTGGCTCGTCGAACACCAAGACTCGACAGGTTCGATGCAGCACCGCACGTGCAAGGGCGACGCGTTGCGACTGTCCGCCGCTCAACGACCGCCCGCCTTCCCCAATAACGGTATCCAATCCCTTGGGCAGCTCAGTAACCAGGCTGGTGAGCCCTACCAGCTCAAGCGCGTGGGCGATTTCTTCTTCGGTTGCATCAGGCTGGTAGAACGTCAGATTGTTTCGGAGGGTGGTGCTGAAAATATGGGGAGATTGAGGCAGATAAGCCACTTGTTTTCTCCAGCTGGGCATCGAAAGCGTCTCGATTGCGTGGTTGTTGACAACGATGGATCCTTGGGTGGGCTGCACGACGCCGGCGAGCAGTTGGGCAAGGGTGGTTTTCCCACAGCCGGATGGTCCCACGATGCCATATTTGCGGAAACCCCCGAAAGAGCAAGAAACGTCTTTCAGGGCTGTTTCCCCCTCGTAGGAGATCCCTATATGTTCGAAGATGAGCACGCTGGGTTCTTGCCAAGGCTCTAGTTTGGGGGCGTCAACCTGCAATCCCGGCGTGTGGCTTTCTTTCTTCGCTGCGGTTTCAGCGGAGCATCCCAATACCTCCAATACTTGGGTAAGGGTGTTCTTCCCGTTTAACGTAGCGTGGTAATCGGAGGCGAATTCGCGGATTGGGCGAAAATAATCGGGCATGATCGCCAAGACGAACAGCGCGGGCAGCAGGGTAATGGACCCATCCACCAAGCGAAAGCCGAGCATAACGGCAACTGCTGCGAGGGAAATGGTGGAAAATGCGTCAAGCACAGCACCCGAAAGCGTTGCAGTGCGCAGTGTCTTCATCGTTGCTATGCGGAATTTTTCGCTTGTCTCATATACGCGATCGGCTTGTTCGTTGCTGCGGCCGAAGTACTTCAGGGTATCGATGCCGCGCAGCGAATCGATGAAATGGTTTGCGAGGCGCTGGTATTCGCGATGTTGTTTGCCGGCTTCCTCTTGTGCAGTGCTTCCGATGAGAACCATTTGAAGGATGATGGCGGGAAACACCAGAAGTGCAATAAGAGCAGAAACCCAGTCTTGGAAGACGATAACGGCAAGAAGAACAAAGGGCACCGTGACCAGCGCCACCGTACGAGGCAAAGCGGTGCTCAAATAGTGCTCAATGTTGTCGATGCCATCAAGGCAAAGTGTTGAAGCTGCGCCCGTTCCTAGCTTTTGGGTTAAGGGGGCCCCTCCTTCATAAAGGTGTTTTGACAGCTCCTGGCGAAACTCTTCAGTGCGTGCTGCCGCAAAGAGCTCGAGCTGTTTGGCCTGAATGTTAGTGGCTGCCTGTTTCCCGATGAAGCAGAGCGCAAAGGCTCCAAGCTGAGCTGCAACATCGGAGAGGGCGCTTCCTCCCCAAAGAAGGGTCAGGGCCCAGGCCAGGGCTGCGGCTTGACCTACCATGAGCGCCGCTAGAAGAAGGGAGGTGGCAATGCACCAGGCGATAGCGCTCTTTGCGCCAGGAAGTGCGAAGAGTCTCTTGTCGAACATGCCTCCTCCTTTCATTTGCATGGGCAGCGTGTTGCGAGGAGCGCTGAATTCGGCGCCTTCTGACGCCTTCAACGAAAACGAAAGCGGCGGCTGTCCCATTCAGGGAATTCGCCGCCGCACGGGTTAGTATTCGCTGGCCTCATCAGCGCTGATGCGTCCACGGAAGGTGCGATACACCAGTACGTGATACACCAGCACCAAGGGAAGGCCAATGCAGGTGATGCCTGTCATCCATGCAAGGGCCAAATCGGAAGAAGCGGCATTTGCGATGGTGATGCTCGTGCCCGTTGTGGCAACCACCAGGGTAGGGAACATCGATGCTGCAAACAGGAGCACCAGAAGCAGTGCCGATGCGCTGCTTGCCAGGAACGGAAGAAGGTCATTGTCCGTTTCTCTGGAGGCCAAGAAGAGCGCCATCAGCGCGGCAACCACGCCCGCACAGGCAACCGAGCGCAGCGTTCCAAGGGCAGGGTCGAGGGTAGGCGCAATGCCCATAAGGGCGTATGCGCTTACGGCAACAAATAGTGCCATGGTTATGCATGCTAAGGGGCAGCGTAGCTTGGCTGCGCGCGCCTGCAGGTCAGATGGCTTTTCGGCCTTGAGCGCAATCCAGGTTGCCCCTTGAGTGACAAACACTGAAAGGCCCAGAAGCCCGCACAGAAGCGTGAAGGGGGTGATGAGCCCCAGAAGCGGAACGCCCGCATAATCGCCATTGGCGTCAAGGGGAATGCCGGCGTATACGTTGCCGATGGCTACGCCGAACAGCAGGGCAGGCAGGAGCGATCCAATAAAGAACAGGGCGTCCCAAATCTTGCCCCATTTGGGGTCATGGGAGCGATATTCGAGAGATACAGCTCGGACGATCAAGCCGAATAGCACGAGCATGATAGCCAGATAGAAGCCTGAAAACGTAGTAGCGTATGCCGGAGCAAATGCAGCGAACAGCGCGCCGCCAGCGGTGAGGAGCCACACTTCGTTGCCGTCCCAAGTCGGGCCGATGGCTCGACGCACTACGGCCTTTTCATTTTCGTTTTTTGCGATAATGGGCGAAAGGATGCCGGCGCCCAAATCAAATCCATCGAGGATGAAATAGCCCGCGATAAGTACAGCTATCAGGGCAAACCAAAGAATTCCCAATGCGGTCATGACTACTCACCTGCCTTTCCGATAGAGGCCTCAACGTTGCCATTGCTGCTATTGCCCGTTTTGCGAGCGGTTTCATTGCTTGCCTCGCCGCTCTCATCGATGCGTGGGCCGACCTTGATAAGGTGGATAACGATGCGTGCCCATCCGATGATCAGGAACAGATAAATAAGAAGGAACAGCGCCAGCGTGATGGCAAGCTCGGGAGAGGTTACAGATGCGGAAGAAGAGGCCTGTGTGAGCAGGCTTACGCCCTCGGGGCTGCTGGTGGCGGGGTACACCACCCATGGTTGACGGCCGATTTCTGCAGTAAACCAACCTGCTTCGATGGCCAAGAAGGGGAACAGAGGCGAAACGATGGCCAGATTCTGCAGCCAGCGCATCGAGGCAATGCGCCCCTTGCGGAACGTGAAGACGAAGGCTAGCAGGGTAGTAAGCCCAATAAGCCCGAACATTGCCACCATCAAGTGATAGCTTTGGAATACGGTGTTCACAGGGAGCTCTGAAATGGTCTCTTCGGTGAAATCGGACCCGTAAGCGCCGCTTTTCGCCAGGTCGTTGAGGCCAGGATATTCAGTATCAAACGAGCCAGAGGCCAGGAAAGAAGTGCCACCTGGTATGGCGATAGGGGTAATCACCTTTTGGGAGGCTTCGTCAACCCAGCCTACCGCGTACAGCGGCATTGCCTCTCCGTTGTAGGCACCTTCCATCATGGCGAACTTTGTAGGCTGTTCTTCGGCCACCGCCACGGCGGATTGGTGGGCGAATACCACCATAAGGCAAGTTGTGCACAAGGCAACAACGGAAGCAACGCGCACCGTTTTCATGGCGAATTCGGTGTGAAGGCCCTTCTTCAGGTACCACGCGGCTATGGCAAGCGCTGTGAATGCGCCCATGATAAGCAGAGCGTCTACCGTGTGGAAGTAGCGAGGGGCCGTAGTTGCGTTGAACGCGGCATCAAGGAAGTTGGTCAAGAGTGCCTGGGTGCCGTCTGCGGAAAGCTCGGCGCCTGCTGGGGTTTGCATCCACGAGTTGGCGATGATGATCCACAGCGCAGAGAGGCACGAACCTAGCCAAACGAGCCAGGCGGAAACAAGGTAGAATTTGCCGCTTACCTTCTTACGCCCGAACAGGAGTACACCAAGGAATACCGATTCCAAGAAAAACGCGAGCAGCGCTTCTGCCGCCAACGGTGCGCCGAAGATGTCGCCTACGAAACGCGCGTAGTCGGCCCAGTTGGTGCCAAACGAGAATTCCATGGTGATGCCAGTTGCAACACCTAGGGCGAAGGTGGCCGTGAATACCTTGATCCAGAAACGGGATGCGGCGGCATCTTCAACGCTTTGGGATCGATAGTACTTGGTCTCGAAAATCGCCACAATAAGGCCTAGACCTATAGAGAGCGGCACAAACACATAGTGGTACATAGCTGTGAGCGCAAACTGGATGCGTGCAAGCAGTACCGGGTCGGTGAGGAATTCCATTCGCACACCACCTCCTTTTCCGCAGCCCAATTAAAGGCTGATCTTCTACACAAAAGCATCATATCACCAATAGAGGCGCAGGTGAGAGCAAATGGTATAAAAATACTAACAATTGTCTGTAGACGGTTAAGTCGATTGGTGTGGCAAGGGGCGGGCGGGGCTAGAAGGAGAATGCGACGGGAAGGATCTTTCTCTTGTTGGCCAATTGTGGAGCGCCTTCACGAAACTTGGGTTTGTTCTTCCATATCGGGCGGTTTCTGGTATCATTCAACAGGTTGCACGAAAGGTGCAGCTTAGGAATAAGTGCGATGATACGCGGAGACGGTGCATACGTTGCAACGAAAGGCACTTTCGTTGACTTGCTACGGTCACGCTGATAAGCTATCGCCTTGCGTTTATTTCAAATAAGGAGAATTATGTACGCTATTGTTAAGACTGGCGGCAAGCAGTACAAGGTATCCACCGGTGACTGCCTGAACGTCGAAAAGCTCGAAGGTGAAGCAGGCGACAAGGTCGCTCTTACCGCTATCACGGTTGTTGACGGCGCTAAGGTTATCGCTGACCCTGCAGAGGCTGCCAAGACCAAGGTTGAGGCTACCATCGTTGAGCAGTTTAAGGGCGACAAGCAGCTCGTCTTCAAATTCAAGAAGCGCAAGAACTACAAGAAGCTGCGCGGTCATCGCCAGCAGCTCACTCGTATTCAGATCACCAGCATCGCTTAAGTAGAGGAGGAATACTAATGGCACATAAGAAAGGTCAAGGTTCCATCCGCAACGGTCGCGATTCGAAGGCTAAGCGCCTTGGTTGCAAGCGCTTTGCTGGCGAATTCGTCGGTGCGGGCAACATCCTGGTTCGTCAGCGTGGCACTCACTTCCATCCCGGTGAGAACGTGGGTCGCGGCAAGGACGACACCCTGTTCGCTCTGTGCGAAGGTACGGTAGAATACACCAAGGGCGCACGCCGCAAGGTGCATGTCCGTCCTCAGGCATAAATACCGCCTAAATTTGGACTTAACAAAGGCCCTCTGCATCGCAGGGGGTCTTTTCGTTTAGAATTGAAGGATAATGTTTACAGACAAGGTTCGCATATTTCTTAAAGCAGGCGACGGCGGCGCGGGCTGCATGTCGTTTCGTCGTGAGGCGCACGTCCCGAAGGGCGGCCCCGACGGCGGCGACGGCGGCAAGGGCGGCGATATCGTGCTTGAAGCCGATTCCCGCGTTTCTTCGTTGATCGACTATCGCTTCAAACATCATTTCAAAGCAACGCGCGGCACCCATGGCAAGGGTTCCAAGATGAACGGTGCCAATGGCGAAGACCTTGTTCTTAAGGTTCCCGTTGGCACTATTGTGCGTGAATACAACGATGAAACCAAGGAAACCGGTGAGGTTATTGCCGACCTCACTCATGATGGAGAACGTATTATTGCTGCTCGCGGCGGCATTGGCGGTCGCGGCAATACCCATTTCGTCACGTCAACACGTCGCGCCCCTGCTTTTGCGGAGCTTGGTGTTCCCGCAGAAGAATGCTGGGTCGAGCTTGAAATGAAGCTCATGGCGGATGCTGCCTTGGTGGGCGTTCCTTCCGCTGGCAAGTCTTCGCTCATTGCACGCATGTCTGCCGCCAAGCCTAAAATCGCTGATTATCCTTTCACTACGCTTGTGCCTAATTTGGGTGTGGTGAAAGCCGATGAGTATAACTATGTCGTGGCAGACGTTCCTGGCCTCATTGAGGGCGCGCACGAAGGAAAGGGCTTGGGCCACGAATTCCTCCGTCACGTGGAACGCTGCGCAATCATCCTCCATGTTATCGACCTTACTGGTGGGTATGAGGGCCGCGACCCGGTAGAGGATTACCGCATTATCAACAATGAGCTGAAGGCTTATCTGCCTGAATTGGCAGAGCGTCCTTGCATCGTGGTGGGAAATAAGGTAGATGCCCCTGGTGTGGAAGACGCCGCTCGCCGCCTCGAAGAAGAAGTGCGCCGCGATTCCGTTGAGCGCGCCGGTGGCAATGAATATGCTGAAAGCCCGTTGAACCCTAAGGTATTCTTCACCAGTGCCGTTACGGGAAAAGGCGTAGATGCCCTGATGAAGGCTACCGGTGCTCGTGTTGCTGAGCTTCGCGAGGCTCAGCGCAAGGCCTTGGAAGGTCAAGAGCATTTCGATCAGATCTGGCAGCATCGTCGCGATGCGAAAGATAAGAAGTTCAAGGTCACCAAGCTTTCCGAGGGCGTGTTCCGCGTTACCGGAAAGCAGATTGAGCGCATGGTTATCCAGACCGACTGGGAAAACGATGAAGCTGTTACGTTCCTGCAGCATCGCTTTAAGCGTTTGAAGCTCGATGAGGCCCTTGAGGCTGCTGGGGCTTGCGACGGCGATGAGATTCGCATTTTGGAATGTGCATTCGAGTTTGAGTCGGCACGTATGCGCGAAGATGATTTCGAGGGAATGGACATCTAAAGCATGAGAAACGGCAAGAAAGTCATAGTAATCAAGATCGGTTCGTCAACCTTGGTAAACGAGCAAGGCAAGCTCGATCGTGCATACTTCGATGGCCTTGCCGCTCAGGTCCATGCTTTACGTCAGATGGGATGGAGCCCCCTTATTGTTTCCAGCGCCGCAATTGCATGCGGCTTGGAGGCATTGGGCATCGAAGAGCGCCCGACCGACATGCCTTCGCTCCAGGCGGCGGCTTCGGTGGGGCAGAATGCACTTATGGCAACGTACGCAGAAGCATTCTCGCGCTACGATGTGCTTACCTCATGCGTGCTTATCACTCGACACTCCACGGCGCAGCGCAATGCCTATCTGCATGCGCGTGACACCTTGGAGCGCTTGATTGATTTTGATGTCGTGCCCATCATCAACGAAAACGACACGGTGTCGGTTGAGCAGATTCGCTTTGGCGACAACGACACACTTGCCGCCCTCGTCTCTTGCTTGGTGCAGGCCGATATGTGCGTTATCTTCTCCGATATCGAAGGCTTGTATACCGCCAATCCCACTATCGATCCAACGGCTACGCTTATCCCCCTCGTTGAGCGCATCACCCCTGAACTGATGGCTTCCGCGGGAGGCGTTACATCGAAGGTGGGCAGCGGCGGCATGATCACCAAGATCCGCGCTGCTCGCGTGCTTATGCTTGCGGGCATCCCGATGGTTATCTGCCATGGGCGTCGTCAGGGTAGCTTAATCCAGCTCGCTCACGGCGAATCGGTGGGCACCTACTTCGTTGCTCGCAACAAAGCGCATGATATTTCCCCGCGTAAGCTTTGGATTGCCCTCGGCGACACTGCCAAGGGCGTTTTGGTGGTAGACGATGGCGCCAGGCGAGCCTTGGTAGATACCGGCTCGTCGCTCTTGTCTGTGGGCATTACCAGCGTGGAGGGCTCTTTCTTCCGTGGGGATATTGTCGATATCAAGGATCAAGAGGGGCACCTGTTTGCTCGCGGTAGGGTAAACGCACCCTCTTCTGAAGTAAGTCTTGCCCGAGGCCGTTCCCAGAAGGAAATTCGTGGTAACGAATTGCTCGTAAATTTGGGCGATAAGCCCGCAGTCCATCGCGATGAATTGGTGGTGTTCGAATGAGTGAAGCACAGGTTGCGGCGCAGAGGGCCAAGGTTGCCAGCGCTGCTATGGCGAAAGCCTCTACCGAGCTGAAGAACAAGGCGTTGTTTGCAATGGCAGCTGCCCTCCGTAAAGAAGCAGCGCTTATCTGCGCAGAAAACGCGGTCGATTGTGCTGAGGCCCGAAAAGCAGGAACGAAAGACTCGCTGATTGATCGTTTGTTCTTGGATGAGGGCCGTATTGAGGGTATGGCATCTGCTCTTGAAAGCCTTGCTTCGCTCGACGATCCTGCAGGCAAGATCTTAGAGCAGCGAACACTAGAAAACGGTTTGCTTATCCGAAAGGTTTCCGTGCCGTTGGGCGTGGTGGCTATGGTGTACGAGGCACGCCCCAATGTAACTGCTGATGCTGCGGGCATCTGCGTGAAATCGGGCAACGCTTGCGTGCTGCGCGGCGGCTCTATGGCGGTTCACTCGAATCTGGCAATTGCGCAGGTTCTGCGTGTTGCCGTTGAAAGCGTCGGCTTGCCTGCGGATGCGGTAGTTGCCATTGAATCAACCGACCGCACGGAGACCGACACCCTGCTGCGTCTTCGCGGCTTGGTCGACGTGCTTATTCCTCGTGGTGGCGCTGGCCTTATTCAGCATTGCGTGGAACGCGCGATAGTGCCGGTAATCGAAACGGGTGTCGGCAACTGCCATGTTTATGTGCATGAATCGGCTGATTTTGCCATGGCGCGAAAGATAATCCTGAACGCAAAGACTCAGCGTACCGGTGTATGCAACGCATGCGAATCGGTGTTGGTTGATGCTTCTATTGCTCAGGAATTCCTTCCTGGCTTGCTGCTCGATTTGGCTCAGGCAAACGTATTGATCCACGGTGACGAGGTGGTCCGCGCGGCAGTGCAGGCAACTGTTGCCGAAGGTCACGCTGAACTTTCGCAATTCTTCGTTGCCGCCACTGAGGAAGACTGGGGCCGTGAGTACTTGGCCCTGGAAATCAGCATCCGTGTTATTGAAGGCGGGGTAGATGAAGCCGTTTCCCATATCAATCGCTATGGCACCAATCACTCTGAGTGCATTGTTGCCTCGAACGAAGAAGCCATTGCGGTTTTCCAGCAGGGAGTTGATGCTGCTGCTGTATATGCCAACGCCTCAACTCGTTTTACCGACGGTGGGGAATTTGGCCTTGGTGCGGAAATAGGTATCTCAACTCAGAAATTGCACGTACGTGGTCCATTTGCGTTAGAGGCGCTTACCAGCACGAAATACCTGGTGAACGGAACGGGCCAGGTAAGGGAGTAGCATGAGTGCTATCGATGTTATCGAGACCGTGCGCAAAATGCGTGCGCAGGAAACGGGCTACAAAGAGCCGCATATCTGCGAACGCTTCGATGATTTCGGAAAAGACGGCAAGCCCTGTCGTTTAGGGATCATGGGTGGCACCTTCGACCCTATCCATAACGGGCATTTGGCTTGTGCCGAACAAGCGCGAGAAGATTTGGGCCTTGATGTTATCTTGTTCATTCCCACAGGGAATCCGGTCTTCAAGCGTGGGCAACGAATTGCTCCTGCAAGCGATCGTTTGGCCATGTGCCGTGCCGCCATTGCCGATAACCCGTATTTCGATGTAAGCGATATTGAAATTGCACGTGGTGGCGATACCTACACCATTGACACCCTTCGAACACTTCGTGGTCATTTTCCGCCTAATGTTGAATTGTATTTTTTGGCGGGAGCCGATGCGATAGCAACGGTTTCAAAGTGGCGAGGCTCGGACGAAATGGGGTCCCTTGCAAAATTCGTAGGGGTCGATCGTCCAGGCTACGAGCTTTCCGATGAAAAGCGCGCGCAGATTGTGGATGCAGCGAAAGGCATCTCCATTTCATTCGTTACCATTGAAGCACTGGAAATATCATCAAGTGAACTGCGGCGTCGCCTGGCGGAGGGAAAGTCGATCCGCTATCTTACGCCCCAGGTTGTAGTCGATCACGTGATGGAGCACGAGTTCTATCGCGAGGGAGTGGAGCATGGCTAAGAAGAAGAAAGCGCAGGCGACAGAGCCTACCAGAGAAGAGCTTTCGGAGTTTGCCTACCAGCCTACTAGCGCTGAAGGCCTTGATGAGGGAAAGCCGTTTGGCTCGCAGTCATACAAGCACATGAAGGGATTGCTTATGCAACGCGTGAACCCTTCGCGGTATGTGCACAGCATATCGGTAGCGAAAACGGCTCGAAAACTCGCACGTGTTTATGGCTATGATGAACATATCGCCCGTATGGCTGGCCTGCTGCACGATTGGGACAAAGCGCTTCTCCCTGCTCAGTTACAGCAGCGCATTTCGGATTTCGATCTGAAAGTAAGTCCCGATGTGATAAACGGTATGCCGTGGGTATTGCACGGGCCTACGGCGGCGGCAGTGCTGCGGCGTGATTTCCCCTGCTTCGGGGAAGAAGTGTTTCAGGCAATCGAGAGGCATACGGTTGGTGCTCCCGACATGGCGCCACTTGATATGATCGTGTTTGTGGCTGACAAAATCGAGCCCACGCACGATGTAGCCGAATACAAGCGCCTGTATAAGCAGATTGGCACTATGAGCCTGGAAGAGCTGTTCTATGCGGTGCTGAAGGAAGGCATGTCCTATCTGGTTCGTGCCGGCAAGCCTATCAGTTATGATTCTGTCACGGTTTGGAACTGCTACAACGGCGCTAAGCCTCAAGAACAATAAAGGAGAATATAAGTGGAAGAAACATCTTCTCGTGAATGCGCACTTATTGCTGCACGTGCGGCAGACGAGCGCAAGGCAACTGACATCATGGTCATTAAAGTTGGCGACTTGGTGGACGTTACCGATTATTTCGTTATCGCAACGGGCGCCAACACTCCCCAGGTTGAGGCCATCCTCGACAACATCGAGGAAAAAGTGCGTATCGAGGGCGGCGTAAAGCCCATTTCCCGCGAGCAGACCAACGATCATTCTTGGGAGCTTCTCGATTACGGCGAGTTCGTAGTGGATGTGTTCCAGCCCGAATCTCGTGATTTTTATCGTTTGGAAACCTTGTGGGGTGACGCCCCTATTATCGATATCGCCGAAGCGGGCATCGAGCATCCCGAATACAGCGAGCGTATTGCTAAGCTGGTTGGGCACGTGAAGGAAGCGCGCAGCTAAAGCGCACGGCGTCATGGCTTTTCGGATTGTGCAGCGTTGCTTGACGCGGTTTGCATCGCGTGGGGGGGGGTAACGCCGCAAGTTCCGCATTGTGGTGTCAATGCGTCAATTGCCTTTAGAGCTTGCAACTGCGGATCGAAAATTCCGCGTTGGCAAAACTGAGTTCTTTGCAAATACTGGGCCCGGAATGAAGATTCGTTCCGGGCCCTTTTGCGTTAGGACGCTTCAGGATGCTTCGCCCCATGGGCTGAGCATCCTGCGCCGTAAGAACCCGCATAGCGTCATCTCGCTATGCGGGTTCTGATGCTTATTTGCGCTTCAGGATGCTTACCGTTTCCACATGGAAGGTCTGAGGGAACAGGTCTACCGGTATTGCCCGTACCAGTTCGTATCCTGCTTCGGCAAAACGGGCTATGTCTCGTGCCCAAGTGGCGGGATCGCAGCTGACGTAGGCTACACGTTCGGCTTTCGATGCGGCGATGCTTTCGGCAACTCCCTTGGCAAGGCCGGCGCGCGGCGGGTCTACCACAAGGGCATCGAGGTGTCCCAGGGTGGGCAGCTCACGGGCGCTGTCGCCGCCGATAACTTCGATTTCACCATCGATCCCTTCCATATTGCGACGAAGATCGCGTACGGAAGAAGCCGCAGATTCGACGGCGAACACATAGTCGGCGCGTTGCGCCAGTGGCAGCGTGAAAGTGCCTGCACCGCAGTATAAGTCGGCGACAACCGAAGAGGAGTCAACTTCCAGCCCGTCGAGCACCAACTGGATCATCTTTTCTGCTTGGGCGGTGTTTACTTGGAAGAAACTCGGGGCGCTGATGCGGTAGGTGTTTCCTGCCAGCTCTTCGCTCCAATGTCCCTTTCCGTACAGTGCTTCAACTTTTTTGATCTTGCGTGCTTTGCCGGGGTCGGCGATTACGCGCACGATGCTGGTACATTTCAGCGCGCTGGAAAGGGTGTTCGCTGCGGCTTTTCGGGGAAATGCTGAAGGGTTCGTCCAGAGCGCGATTTCGGTATCCTTGGTCCGTACGCTGCGTCGCACGCCGATACGGAAAATGCCCAGATCGTCATGGCCCTGCAGGTAAGAGAGGGCTCCGCGCAGTGCCCCCGGTGCTTTTTCGATTCCCTTTGCTGCCAAAAGGCAGGTTTTGGGTGCTGCCGCAAGCTTGCCTCCCCGCTCGTGGAAGCCGAGCATGAACAAACCGCGTTCGTCGCGTCCGCCTGCGAGCTCAAGCTTATTGCGGTAGCCCAGCTGGCGTTTGGACCCTACGCATTCGCCCACGAGTTCTTCGGCGCGATCTCGTGGTATGCCGCCGATTTTTGAGAGCTGGCTTACTACGCTGGCACGCTTTGACTGTAATTGGGATTCGTAAGACAAGTGCATCCAGGGGCATCCGCCGCATACGGCGGCAAAGGGGCAGGGTGCCTCAACACGGGCGGCTCCCTTTTCGTAGAATTCAATAATAGATCCTTCACGAAAACCTTTGGTTTCGCGGGTTGTTTCAACTTCGACCACGTCGCCCGGTGCGCCGCCGGCGACGAACACCACTTTACCGTCATCGGCGCGTCCAACTGCGTTTGCTCCATAGGTCATACCGGTGATCTCGATGCGCATTATGGTCTCATCCTTTGGTTTTCGTGGGGAAATAAGAATGTTGTAAATCATAACGTATAATATGAGCACTTGGGCCCTCTTAGCTCAGGGGATAGAGCGTCTGCCTCCGGAGCAGAAAGCCGCAGGTTCGAATCCTGTAGAGGGCACCATCTTTTTTGAAACACGAAGCAGTTAGGGGAAACCATGGCTTTGTACACACCTAAATACCAGCCCAACGGCAATGAGGTTGCAGTAATCAAAACCTCCAAGGGCGACATTCGCGTCGAGCTTGCTGGTAACGATGCCCCCATTCATGTGGGCAATTTTGTGGAACTCGCTCAGAAGGGCTTCTACGATAACCTTAAGTTCCACCGCTACGTTCCCGGTTTTGTGATCCAGGGCGGTTGTCCCAACACGCGTGAGCTCGACTCCGAGCAGGTAAAGGCAGCGGAGGGCAATCCCTTTGCTCGTCTTGGCACCGGCGGTCCGGGTTACACCATTCACGAAGAGTACACCACCAACCCCAATAACAAGCATCTCGACGGCACTTTGGCTATGGCTCGCTCCCAGGATCCTAACTCTGCGGGCTCCCAGTTCTATCTGTGCCTCGGTGCTCAGCCTTTCTTGGATTCCGGCTACACGGTATTCGGTCAGACGGTGGAAGGTCTTGACGTTGTTGGTCAGCTCCGTGTAGGTGACGTTATCGAAACCATCGAAATCGAGAACGCCAACTAACAGCGTGTACTGCCCGAGCTAGTATGCCTCGGGCTGCTTCTTCTGCGTCCTTAGGGGCCAGTTCGAGAAACGCAAGAGAGGAACCGACGATACATGAACAATGAGACTTTTCAGCAAGCGCGCAGCGCGTACGTTTCGAAGCAATTTGACGTAGCGCTTGCAAAGTTCACCGAATGCCTTGAGGACACCTCTGTCGAAAAGGCCCCCGGCGAAGTTGGCTTGCTGTATCACCAGATCGGCAACTGCCTGGTGAAGCTCAAAGACCCGAACGAGGCTATCCATGCGTATTCCCAGGCTTTGGTGGATACCTCTTACGATGCCTCTGGCTCGGTAAGCTACAACTTGGGCATGGTATATGCTTCTCAGGGCGATTTCGAAGACGCTATTACCAACTTCAAGGCGGTTACGGAAGATTCCCGTTATGCTACTCCCTATAAAGCATATGTAGCCTTGGGCAACTCCTTGCTCAAGCTGGGCAAATCTGCCGAGGCGGGCGCCGCTTTCCGTGCGGCAGCCTTAGACGAATCGAATCCCGATCCCACGAAGGCATTGCTGAACCTGGGCGTTTGCTTCATGGCTCTTGATCGCCCGATGGACGCTATCGCATCCTACGAAAGTGCCCTTCAGTTCGATATGAAGCCTGAAACCCGCAACAAGATCTTCGCCAACATGGGCCAGGCTTATGTTGCTGATGGCAAGATGGAAAAGGCGGTTCGCGCATTCGAGTCAGCCTTGGCCGACAAAACCTATATGTTCAACGATGCTGCAAACGTTGACTACCAGCGTGCTGTTGCTGCTGTTGCCGCTGGCAACACGGGGGAAGTCGAAGCCGTTACGCCAGAAGAATTAGCTTCTACCAGTACCCATAACGATCTTTCCGGTTTGGATGTTCAGGGTGATGGCGTTCCTATCGGATCGTCTCGTCTCGACCCTTCCGAAATGGGCACCATGCAGCTGTCTGAAACCAGCATTATGCGCGAAATTGCTGCAGCAGAGCAGGCGGGTAGCCAATATTTCCAGGAAGCCGAGCAGGATTTCCAGGATTGGGGCCAGCCTCTTAAGAAGAAGCGCCGTCATCGTGGCCTCAAGGCGTTCCTCATCATCCTTATCCTCATCATCATCGTTGCAGGCGGTGGTGCTTTTGCATATACGCAAGGTTACGGTATGCCCTCCCAGCAGGATCAAGTAAATGCACTGTTTGCCGATCCTCAAAATGCAGATGTGTATGCCGCTAGCGTTGATGAAAGCAAAAAAGCCCGTATTGCCGATACGGTTACCCAGGGTGGCCAGGTTACCATCAACGGCACCACCAACAACCTTGGCACCGCAGAGGTGTACGCAACTGCAACCACTTCGCAGGGTGGCGAAGTGCCGTACCAGATCTCCATGGTACGCGATGGCCTGGGCTGGAAGGTTTCCAGCGTGTCGCTTTCCTTCACCAGCCAGTCTTAACCCTATTCGATCCGGGGTTCGCCCCGTTTCATATCGTCAGTAAGAACGAAACGTTCATTTGAAAGGAACCAACATGGCAATTGAAAAGACCTACAGCATGATCAAGCCCGACGGTGTTCGCAACGGTCATATCGGCGAAATCGTAAACCGCTTCGAGCGTGCTGGTCTGAAGATCGAGCGCATGGAAATGGGTATGGTTACCCCCGAGCAGGCTGCCGCTAACTACCAGGAGCACGAGGGTAAGCCTTTCTATGACGGCCTGATCTCCTACATCACCTCCGGCCCTGTTGTTAAGATGGTTGTTTCCGGCGAAGGCGCTGTTGCCAAGTGCCGCTCCCTAATGGGCGCTACCAACCCTGCAGAGGCAGCTCCTGGCACCATCCGTGGCGACTTCGGCCTGATCATGGACGAAAACGTAATCCATGGCTCCGACTCCGTTGCTTCTGCCGAGCGCGAGATCTCCATCTTCTTCTAAGCTTTTTTGGTTGCGTCGTTCATGGAACGGCGCAACATTTGTTTTGGGCGCAATTACGCTACGCGAGCCCTTGATGATGCAGCTGCCGGCCTGAACAGCCTTGGCGCAAGAGGTGCGCTTGATGGCGGCTTCCCAGCGGCTGCACTTATCAGGGGCTCGTTTGATGGGAAAACAGGGACAGGCACCAGATTCCCACTTCAAGTGGGAATCTGGTGCCTGTCCCTGTTTTCCCTCCTTCACGGTTTCTGCACGTGTATTTATGCTGTGTGATAGAATCTGTTCTTACGATTGCACAATACTGTTTAAGGACGATTAATGTCTTTCCTTGATTTCATACAGAACGCCACCTCGTCGTCTTCGTACGACATGGCTATCGACCTTGGCACCGCCAATACACTCGTAGCCATCACGGGGCAGGGTATCGTTATCAACGAGCCTTCTGTTGTTGCCATCGAGCGCAGCACCCACCGCGTTCTTGCTGTTGGTCATGAAGCAAAGAACATGATCAACCATACGCCAGACACTTTTTCTGCAGAGCATCCTCTGCACGATGGCGTTATCGCAGACTATGACGTGACGGAGGCCATGATCTCCGCGTTTATTAACAAAGCAGCTCCGCGTCGTTATCCTTGGCAGCCAAAGCCGCGTATCGTGGTATGCATTCCTTGTGGTGCCACTTCTGTAGAGAAGCGCGCTGTTTTCGAGGCCACCATTCAGGCGGGCGCTCGCCAGGCATACCTTATCGAAGAGCCTATGGCTGCTGCTATGGGCGCTGACCTGCCTGTAACCGAGCCTACCGGCTCGATGGTTGTTGACATCGGCGGCGGCACCACTGAAGTTGCCGTCATTTCTTTGGGCGGTATCGTAACTTCTTCTTCTCTGCGTCTTGCTGGCAATCGTCTTGATGAAGCTATTGCGGTTCATTTGCGTGATCTTCTTGGAATCAAGATCGGTGAACGCACAGCAGAGGTCATCAAGATTAAGATTGGATCCATTCTGCCCTTTGAAGACGGTCGTGAACGCGACATGATCATCTCTGGTCAGGACGTGCTTACCGAACAGCCCAAAGAAGTTACCATTCAGTCGGAAGATGTGCGTGATGCGCTGCAGGCTCCTATCGACGAAATGGTTGTGCATATCAAGGAAACGTTCAAGAAGACCAACCCCGACTTGGCCTCCGACATCATTTCCAACGGTATTCTGCTCACGGGCGGCGGCGGTTTGCTCGCTGGCTTGGACCGCCATCTTTCGCAGCAGCTTGAGATTCCGGTTTGGACCAGTGAAACGGCGCTCACCAATGTTGTTTCGGGTTGCTTGAAGGTTCTTGAAACCCCCACGGCACTCAAGCAGATTCTTATGAGATCGAAATAGGAGATCCTTTTACGATATGGCCCTGAATTTGAATGAAAAAAAGATCCCATTCGGCGGCCAACTTGGAGGGACGGGGTTGCTGATCATCTTGTTGGTGGTCTCTCTCGTCCTTGTCATCGTCTATTCCCGCGAGGGAGACGAAGGCGCTCTGCATTCATTGCAAAATACTACATCAGCTGTTTCTTCGCCCCTGTCTTCTGCAGGGACTGCTGCCGGTTCGCTTGCTGCCTCTGCTTCAGCTTCGTTGGAAGACCTTACGGCCGATGGTCAAACCATGAGTCAGTTGAGGGAAAGCAACGCGCAGCTTTCCCAAATGGTAGTCGAGCTTGAAGAGTATCGCCAGGAGGCTTCGCGCCTTGAGGCGCTTATCGGCATTCATGACGTGTATGGATTCTCCTCGGTTGCTGCCCACGTGACGGGCTATTCCTCCGATTCCTACAATCGCATTATCACCATCGACGTTGGCACTGCATCTGGCGTGAAGCCGGGATTGCCCGTTATGGGATCTACGGGAGTGGTTGGCCAGGTGGTTTCCTGTTCAACCTATACATCTGAAGTGCGATTGCTCAACGATGCTCAAAGTGGCGTTGCCGTGATGCTTCAAAACTCTCGTGCCGAGGGTATTCTTTCTGGATCGGTGGAAGGCGTTCTGTACCTTCAGGGCGTTGATGAGGGCACCGAGGTGAAAGAAGGCGAAGCGGTTATAACCACGGGTCTTGGCGGAGGCTACTTCCGCGGATTGGTCGTGGGAGTGGTTTCCAAGGTCGAGCAGCGACAGGGCGACGCAACGCGTACCATTGTTATTTCGCCTAACTCATCGTTTAGCAACATCAGTGAAGTGCTGGTTGTTTTGGGCATGAGCAATGATGGCGCCGCTTCTAGCGACACCAATGCCGCCAATGCTGTAGCTCAAGCGGTTGGACCCGATGCCCTTTTGAGCAAAAACTCAACCAGCGATGCGAATGCCAGCTCAAGCTCCGACAGCTCTTCGAAGTCTGGCGACTCTTCTAGCTCCGACTCCAAGAAGAATTCTTCTTCTAACTCTTCTTCCGAGGATGGTGAATAACGCCCATGCGTGATTGGATGCTTCCTCTTGTCTTTTCTGTTGTCATCGTAGTAATTCAGGTCGTATTCGCGCCGATTCTTACGGTGTTCTCTGCAGTGCCAAGTTTTATTGTTTCGTTCGCTCTGGTGCTCTCCATCATGCGTCGACCCGATACCACGTACGTTTATGCGTTTGTGCTTGGCCTTATTGCCGACCTCCTTACGCATACACCAGTAGGTCTTACGCCGTTGCTTTTGCTTATTGCGGTGTTCTGCCTCTCGCGTGTGTTCGAGGTGCTGGATGATACCTCTTTGGCTATGCCGCTTATTGCCCTTGCTGCAACGCTTTTGGTGTTTGAGCTGCTGTTTGCCGTTGTCCTTTTAGTGCTCGGCTATCAGGGATCCATCTTCGAGATCTTTGCTCAGCGCGTGATTCCTGCCACAATTCTGAACTCATTGATCGCGGCGTTGCTCTTTGTCATCATGCGTCGCTTGCCGTTTGCTCAAGCTTCTAATGAAGCGTGGCAGGTTCCTACCTCGGGTCGATTCCGCTAAGGGTAGGGGGAACACGTGCTTTCCGCTATTCTCACTACTTTTGCCGCTCTTGTTGTATTGGGCGTTATCCTTGCAGTTGTGTTCCGCGTGCGCGCCAATTCTGCTCACTCGAGGGCTGCCGACCGTATGCGAGTACGCTCGGTAACGTCGGTTGGTATTGCTGCAGAAACGCCAAAGACCACGCATAGCGCTGCGCCGAGCGGCCCTTCTATGGGCGGCGGTATTGCTGCGGGCGAGGGCTTGCGCAATCGCTTCACTGCGGTTGGCGTCATAGCATTGGGCATTTTCGGTGCGCTTACCGCTAAGCTGTTTGGTTTGCAGATCATCGAGGCTGCCAGCTATAGCGAAGAGGCAGATGCAAACCTCTACACTACGGTAAATACGCCGGCTCCTCGTGGCGTTATCTACGATGCAAATGGTATTGCCATGGTTGCAAACCGCCAGGTGCAAACTGTTCTTGCCGATGCGGATGTTGCAAAGAACTCCGATGTGATCTTGCGCCTTTCTTCCCTTCTGGGAATTCCCTACGAAGTGGTGCGTTCTCGTATTCTCGATTCTTCTTCGGGCGCCCAGAGCCAACGAGTGGTGGCAAGCGATGTGAAGCTGCGCGATATCGCGTATATTTCCGAACATCGTGATGCCTTTCCTGGTGTCAGCACGCAGATTCGAACCACGCGAACCTATCCCTATGGGGCGATGGCGGCGCATGCCTTGGGTTATACGGGCACCGCTTCCGAAGATGACTTGAAGAACGCTGCCGAGGGCCGTGATATCCAGTCTGGTGATGCCGTAGGCAAAAGCGGCATCGAGCAAACTTACGATTCGCTGCTTGCTGGCGACCATGGTCAACGTGTTTTGGTGACAAACGCAGCTGGTGTGGTTCAGCAGGTGGTAGGAGAAACCGCCCCGAGCAAGGGCAACGATGTGTACCTGACCATCGATGCCAAGGTTCAACATGTGGCAGATCGCGTGCTTCAGGATGCGGTGCGTCACGGAACCGGTACTGCGGCATCATGCGTTGTAATGGATGTTAATACGGGCGGCATTGTGGCGCTTTCGAACTATCCAACCTATGCACCTGAGCATTTTATCGGCGGTATTTCCCAGGACATGTGGGACGCTTACCAAACCGAGGAGTCTCATTATCCGTTGATGAATCGCGTTATCGCAGGTACGTACCCTGCGGCGTCGTGCTTCAAGGCATTTACCAGCCTGGCTGGTTTAACCTATGGATTTGCTGATACATCTCGCGTCTGGGATTGTCAGGGCACCTGGACGGGTTTTGGCGACAGCTTCCCGCAGAAGTGCTGGCAAAAGTCAGGTCATGGGTTGCTGGGCCTGCGTGAGGGCATCGTCGTTTCCTGCGACGTTGTGTTCTATGAAATCGCAAAGAGCTTCTACGATGCCCGTGCCTCCATCGGTGATGAGGCCATGCAAGATTTCGTTAAGGAATTTGGCTATTCGGCTGCTACAAAGATCGACCTTTCCGGTGAAGCGGAGGGTCGTATTCCCACGCCTGCATGGAAAAAGGAATATTTCAAAGACGTCCCCGAAGAAGCCCAGTGGCTGCCCGGCGATATGTCGAACATGGTTATCGGCCAGGGCTATGTCTTGGTTACTCCCATTCAGGTGGTTCGTGCTTATGGCGCGGTTGCAACGGGAAAGCTCTTGCGTCCGCATCTGCTGAAGGAAGCGCGCAATTCGCTGGGTGATACGGTGCTCTCCTATGACACGGTGGAAGACACGGCGCCGCAGGTAACAGAAGCAAATCTTAAAATCGTGCGCGATGCTTTGCATGGTGTGGCTACGGAAAACGAAACCGTTTCAGCCGAGTTCAATAAGTACTCTTGGTCTGCAGCGGCAAAGACTGGTACTGCCGAGGTTGCCGGCAAAGAAGATATGGCATGGTTCTCCTGCTACGCCCCTTACGACAATCCGCAGTTTGCAATGTGCGTGTGCGTCGAGGAAGGCGGCTCGGGCAGTTCTGTTGCTGCGCCTTTGGCGGGTCAAATCATGGATGCCGCAATTCAGTCTGCAGCGGGCACCTTGGAAGAAGATATGAGCACTATTGCGGCAACGGAGGTGAGCGTTGGTGGCTCAAATTAACGAGATCAGCTCTTTGCGCATGCAAGACCCTGCAGTGGCTCGCGCTACGCGTCCTCGCAGGTTCAAGTATGTGAACCCTTCGTTCTATCTGTTCGCCCTTTTGCTGGTTGGATATGGCCTTATCGTTCAGTTCTCGGCTACATCTGCCGATGCCGACTATAGCTTCGCTCGTCAGCTCTCAGGCGTTGCGGTGGGTATGGTCCTGTTTGCGCTCATCACACGCATGGATTATCACGCCCTTTCTGGCTATACCACGTTGTTCCTGATCATCAATGTCGTTTTGCTCCTTTCGCCTCATTTGCCCGGCATTGGCGTGGAAGTTAATGGCGGTCGCTCTTGGATCAACATCGGCACTCAGATTCAGCCGGGTGAATTTGCGAAGATCACCATGGTGCTGTTGGCTGCTTCGGTTATGGCGCGCTACGGCGGTCGTCTTACCGATTTGCGTGAGTACCTGAAGGCACTTGGCATCATGGCGGTGCCTTTCGTTTGCGTTATGACTCAGCCCGACCTTGGCACCGGCTTGGTGTACTTGGTTATTGCTGCCTTCGCGCTGATTATCGGTGGTGCCGATTGGCGTTTCATGGTGGGCACGGGTCTTACCATTATTCTCTTATGCGCCGCAATCTTGATTATCGACCCCATTGTCGACCAAATCGCTGGTCACGATGTACTTTTAAAGGACTACCAAAAGTCACGTTTGATGGTGTTCTCGGACTCTACGTATGACACTTCGGGCGATGGCTATAATTCGCAGCAAGCAAAGATTGCTATTGGCAGCGGCGGACTGCTGGGCAAGGGCTTTATGCAGGCAACTCAATCGTCCATGGGCTTTTTGCCCGAGGCACCAACCGACTTCGTTTTCTGCATCTTGGCGGAAGAGTTTGGTTTTGTGGGCGCGCTTGTTTTGCTCGCATTCTATATCGGCTTGATCGTCACCTCAGTACACGTTGCACGTGGTGCCAGCGATCTCTTCGGTACCATTATCGTTATCTGCGTTGTGGGCATGTGGCTCTTTCAGATACTAGAGAATATCGGCATGGATTGTGGCCTTATGCCTATTACGGGTATTCCGTTGCCGTTTATCAGTTACGGATCATCGTTTATGGTTGTGAACTTCGTGATGCTGGGTTTGATAAACTCTGTTTGGGTTCATAGCGGACGCTAACGCGAAAGGGGATCGCATGAAACTACCAATTGATATTCCCGCTTTGTTGACGGCAGCAATCGATATCGATAAAGCATGTTCTGTCTCGGTTTCTGCAAATATCCTTATCGACGAGTCGGCAACGCCGGAGTTTCAGGTGTTCGTACGATCGGGCTTTAATAGCGAATCTGCTAACTCCCGTGTTATGGTGAGCTATTTCCCTACCCAAACACCCGATGCGCACGTTGCAAGCGACATTGCGGTTATTGCTGCAGGCTCGAATCCTGATGTTGGGAAGATCGCAGCGGGGTTCCGCGAGCAGGGAACGCCTGTTTTGGTTGTTGCCGAAAATGCAGAAGCGGTTCATGAGGCTGCGGTGGCGGCTGGCTATGCTATTCCAGACGAAGATCTTATTTCGCTTGGCGAAGGCGAAGTGCTAAGCGATGAGCTTCGCGGAACGCTTGCAGATGAAATCGGCACATGGATTGTTCGCGCCGATTCAGAAAAGCGCCTGGCCTTCTCTATAGCCTATCCGTTTGTGCGTCGCCCTTTGGCATATGAATCGATTCGCACCACCTCCCTGCAGAATGCTGGTGTTGGGGTCGTTGTCTTTGTTCCTGGCGCCGACATGCCCATCATGACCGCAAACCAAGCAAAGATGGTATTGCAGATCGCAGCTGCCTACGGACATCCCTTGAGTGCCGATAGGGTGAAGGAGATTGCTGGTGTTATTGCTGGGGGCTTTGTATTCCGTGGGGTTTCCCGTCAGCTTGCAGGTGCCATCCCGGCGCTTGGCTGGGTGGTAAAGGGAACTATGGGCTATGTGGGCACCCAAGCTATTGGCCATGCGGCAATCGAGTATTTTGAGGGCGGCGGCGATATTGCCGGCTTGGCTGCTCTGGTGGGAAAAACCACTTCCGTGGCAGCGGAAGCTGCGGAAACCGTTGCCGCCAAGCCTGCGGTGAAAACGGTTGTTGCCGCCGTGGCGCCAAAGGCGAAGAAGGCAGCCGTGGTTGCCCTGGATGCCGCTGCGCCCGTTGCTAAGTCGGCAGCTAAAGTTGCATGGAAATCCTTAAAGCCAGGTCATAGGAACAAGGGCAAGCGCCTGTAACACTGTTTCTCTGTTGGCTGGCTCCCAGTTCACACTGACTATTTCGTGTGGAGCATTGCGGGGGCTATCATTTTGCTGAACGGCATAAGTGCATGTGGAATGATCCGTTTCCTAATTTGGGAAAACTTTTTTAAAAAGGTTCTTGCGCGATGATTCCGTTCCTGTATACTATCTATCGCTGTCGCACATGGGGTGTTAGCTCAGTTGGTTAGAGCGCCGGCCTGTCACGTCGGAGGTCGCGGGTTCGAGTCCCGTACATCCCGCCAGCTTACGTATTAAAGGTTCGCCAATGGCGGGCCTTTTTTGTTTATTCGGTTTTGAATCTCACCACTCTGTGTTTCATGATGTCTCCGCGCAATTGGGCTATGGGCAAAAGGGGTTTTGCGCTAATTTGGGCCCATATGCCATCGACTAGTTAGACGCACGTTGTCCCATAGTCCCTTTTGCCTATAACCCCTATAGGACTGTTTTTTGGACATCGCTATGCAGTGCTGAGCCTGGCCCATCGCATTTATCGCTGCTCATAGCGTCGCTACAAATCTACCCATTTATAGCGCATTCCCAATGCTGCTCGAAGCACTGCTGGGCAAGCCTTGCTCACAGCGCCATCCTGAAGTCGCCTCGGGAGTTCAGAAACAAAAATTCTGCCTTGGTTGCAACTTTTTTGCGATTAGGGATTGTTGCAATCTCCCCAATCGCGGATTGCTGCCCAAAAACGCGGCGAAAATGGCTGTGTAGAGGCTTATTGCCGCGTTGCCAGGGTGGAGGGGAGTTGCCAATCGCAAAAAAGTTGCAAAAAAGTCGAGATTTTTGTTTTCGCGATGGGCGGATCACTGCAACGGGGCGCATTTGTCGGAAAACGCGCAAGGTGAGTAACGGTAACGAGGGTAAATGTTTGAAAAGGCGTAGGGGCTACGACGACAGCAGGGCGAATACCGCGAAAAGGAACAAAAGAAAGCGGCACCTCGGCATTGCTGCTGCGTTTTGCAGCGGTTGCATCTATGCGAACTATGGGCAGGATTATCGAATCAACGGAAAGGGGTTTGCAGTCTTTAGGTAGTCGATTGGATGTGTTGAAAATAATTTCAAATAGGGTCTTGTGCTCGGTTTTGATTGTTAGTAAACTATCGCAAGTCGCTTAAGACATGGGGTGTTAGCTCAGTTGGTTAGAGCGCCGGCCTGTCACGTCGGAGGTCGCGGGTTCGAGTCCCGTACATCCCGCCACTTTGCATGTAAGGCTTGCCGCAAGGCAAGCCTTTTTGCTTTTCGGGGCTTTCAGGAGCTGGCTTTCGAGCGGTCTAAAAGTGTGTCTTTGCTGAAGCCTCAATCCCCACGCTGTCGCGTTTCTTGTCGGTTCTTGCATGGTGTATAGTAAGCAAGTTCAACTTTAAGTTGCGTATGGCAAATGGCGCAATCGATACCAGGAGGGTGGAGACGCGATGGGCGATTCTCGTCAGACGAAGCCGGTTGAAATTGCCGCGTTCGACTTCGACGGTACCTGCATATCCGGTAATTCGCCAGTCATTTTGGTGAGCCATCTGGTTCGAAAGGGTCTCTTGGGCAAGGGCACGCTTCTGCGCATTCTTTGCTGGGCTGCTGCCTACAAGCTCCGCCTGCCACAAAATGAAAGCTGGGTTCGCGGTGCAGTGTTCTCTGCCTTTGAGGGCAAGAAAAAGGAAGAAGTCGACGAATACTTGCGTGACTTTTACGATAGCCACCTGGAAAAACTCTTCCGTGCTCAGGCTAACGAAGTTATTGAGGAACATCGTGCTGCGGGTCGTGAGGTGTGGGCGGTAACGGCAACGTTTGAACCCCTTATCCAGCAGGCAATGACGCAACATGGTTATACTCAGGCGTTTTCCACGCGAATGAAAATCGATTCCGATGGCCGCTATACGCGAGAAGTGGAAGGCTTGCCGGTGGAAGGAAGCCAAAAACTCGAGGTTCTTACCCGTGAGGCCAATGCCCGATTTGGGAAAGGGAACTGGGTCCTAACCCATGCTTATGGGGACCATCATTCCGATCGAACCCTGCTCGCTGCAGCTGAGCATCCTTTTGCGGTTACCCCCGATAGACCCCTGCGCCGCACTGCGCGCAATCGGGAATGGCCGATTTTGAATTGGCGCTAGCCTGTTTTTGTATCTGCAGAATCGATTAAGAGCCCTGCATGTTGTTCGTGCGGTTCCGGCGGGTATCGCGGCTGCGGCAATGTTGGCTTAACGCTTTGTAGCAGAGCCTGGTTCGCCGTTCACCCTATGGGAATTTGACGGATAATGGGTTTGTTCGAGCCGCCCGAATTGGGGCGGCATACAATTAAGTGCGATTAATGAACTCTCATATCAGCGCGCTCCCTTCGGCTGGCCCAGCGCGCTTGCAACTATTGTTACCTGCCAAGGAGGTGCACCAGGATGAGTGAAGATACCGCAAGCGGCCAAGTTCCTTTTCAGGACAGTCGCTCCAATTCTTCTCAGGCATACCTTAAGCGTGCCGCTTCCGCGGTTGCGGAAGGGGATAGCGTTCTCGGTATCCATCTATATCTTGCTGCTTACGAGCGCGCATTGCGCGAAAGCATCATGCCGGGCGAAGAAGTGCTCGAAGGCATGAGCAAAGCATGGGATTTAGCCATCAAAACCAAACAACGTTCCCTTGCTGAATATATCTTTGAAAAACTCGAGCCTTATTGGGATAGCAATGAGGTTTCTCGGCACGCCGACGAACTTCAGCGTTTGGCTTTCGATAAGCTCGAAGAATACGGCTTCGACCGTGACGCCATTGAAGGCATGGCCGACATGGTAAATCAGGATCTCATGGAAGCCGCACCTGATATGCTGTGCCGCTTTGAGAAAAGCACTCCTGCTGCGGCATCAGCTTCGGCTCCCGCTGAAGCTGCCCAAGCTGCTGCAGGCTCTGTTCAGAACGCTTCGGGCTCGGCGGAAGCCAATCAGTCTTCGACGGACGCCAATCGCGAGCAGGCGGTGAAGGACCTCACTTCGCTCATTTTCGGCCAGGCTTCTGAGGCGAAAGCTGAGCCTGCAGTGCCCGAGCAGCGTTTCGACTATCGATCGCTGGTTGGTTTTGGTAATGCTGTCGAAACTATGGGAGAACTGGGCGTTGGTCGCTCGCGTGATCCCGAGTTTGCCCGCTTTGTCGCTATGCTCAATGCTCGCCACGGCTTGCCTGGCATTCCCCGATTGGGCACCTTGCTGTTCCGCTGCCCTGCTCGAGAAGATTCCAACTACTTCATGGTTGCTACAGCTGGCGAATTGAATATTCCTGCAATACGCATGCGCCTTGATCAGAATGCGCAAGGTCAAGCGGTGTTGTGCGTAATGGCGTCCGCCGATTTCAAATCACGCATTTCTGGTGTGCCGCGTGCTGGCTTTGAGTCGCCGACCGTGGTTATCCTCGAAGATTTTGATTTGTGGGATCTCCCCGACTTCGATCCCCAGCTTGCCGAGAACCCCGTGCAGAGCCTTCTTCAGATGCAGCTGTCCCGTGGCGCCCGCGAAGCATTAGCGCTTATCCAGACTGCTCTTGAAAGTCCCGAGGCAACGGTTCTCATTTCCGCATCTGAGCCAAATGATATTGATCCGTTTTTCTGGGGACTCATCGGGTCTCAGTATCAGATCATCGATATCGACCTTCCTAGCGCACGTGAACGCTATGAGATTTGGCGAGAAGTTCAGGCGCAACATCCTTCTACTCGTGGTTTGGATGCCACCCGCATGGTGGAGCTCTCTCGTGGTCTTTCTCGCTTTGAGATCCTTGCCATTGCGAGTGAGGCGGTTGAAGAGGCTTATCGGAAGAGCATTGCCAAAAACCGCTTCTGCGCAGTCGAGACCGGTGCGATGGTTTCGCGTTTGGCCAACTTCCAGCCGTTAGATTCTGCCGAGTATCGCTGCATGGAGGATATGGCGGTTGAAGAGCTGCGCCGGAATACTTCCAATTTTGATGATCTGCTGGAGGGTTAGCGGCTAATGAGCATTACGCGTCGTTGCGACTATGCTTGTCGCATCATTCGCGCCGCTTATCGTAGCGGCGACACGTATATCTCCATCGCGGAGGTGGCCGAACAGGAGAGCATTCCCTATTCTTTTGCTCGAAGCATTCAACACGAATTGGTGAAGGCAGGCCTGCTGAAAACTATTCGTGGCGTGAAAGGCGGTCTTGCCCTGGCGTGTGACCCCTCAAAAACCACTGTGCTTGATGTTCTGGAGGGGGTAAATGGCGGCATAAGCATAGCTGACTGCGCATGCGCCGATTACCCTTGCGTCCATAAGGATTGCTGCTCGTTCAATGCCTTGTGGTGTGCGTCAAATGCGCTGATAAGTCACCTTTTTGCTTCCGTTACTTTGGAGGGACTTTTTACCCAGGGTGCAAGCCATCCCGCTATTCAGGCAGCATTTGCTTCATGCGAAAATTCGCCGGTTGCCGAATAGCATGGCTTCTCAAGTTTCTTCAACCTGTTCTGACGAGTTGAGCCCCGAAGAACAGGCCCTTGTCGTTAAAGTATGGAACGAAGGTGCGCGCCTATATCGCGATTTGCCTTGGCGCAATGTAGACGACCCCTATGCTGTTATGGTTTCCGAGATCATGCTTCAGCAAACCCAGGTCGCACGTGTCGAAAAGTACTGGCAGCGTTTCATGGCATTATTTCCGACGCTGGATGCATTGGCGAGCGCTGAAACGTCACTTGTTCTGGAGATGTGGCAAGGGCTGGGATACAACCGTCGTGCGTTGGCATTGAAACGTACGGCAGAAATATGTTCACGCGAATTCAACGGGCTTCTTCCCGAGTCGTCGGAAGAGTTGCTAGCCCTTCCTGGCATCGGAAAGGCTACGGCAGGAGGCATCATGGCGTTTGCCTACCAGAAGCCCTCTATGTACTTGGAGACAAACGTACGCACGGTGTTCATCCATGAGTTATTTCCGGGGCGCGAAAAGGTTTCCGACAAAGAACTAGAGCCTTTGGTACGGCGTACGTGTTCTGCGGAAGACCCTCGCGGTTGGTATTACGCCCTGCTCGATTATGGCAACTACCTGAAATCAACGATGCCCAACCCTTCTCGCCGGTCAAAGCACCATACGAAGCAATCGAAATTTGAGGGGTCACGGCGACAGAAGCGGGCGGAACTGGTTCGTTTCGTTCTTGCTCGACGCGAAGCAAGCTTCTGTGAGCTTGTTGCCGCTCTTTCCGACTTCGAAAAGAAGCAGGGCAGGAAGGCGCCTGAAGAAGATATAGTCCGTTCGATTGTGAATGATTTGGTTGCCGAGGGATTTTTCTCTCAGGAAGGCGAAGGCGAGAACGCTCGATACCTTGCCGATTAGGGTTTGCTGAAGCGCCGGATATCGCCAGGGCCTCGAGGCAGGAAGCATCTTGGCTTTGCAAGCAAAGCGCCCGCTACCGATTGAGGGCAGCAGGCGCTTTTTGATCGCAATGGGATGGATTTTACTCAGCAGGATAGGATCCAAGCACTTTAACCTCGCGGAGCTTAAGGCGGAGGCAATCGAGCGCGGTTTTGATGGCGGGATTGGCCGGCGTGCCTTCGATATCGATGAAGAAGAGGTAATCTCCCAGTCCCTGTTTGGTGGGACGGCTCTGAATCATGGTCAAGTTTACATTGGCGTAGTTCAGCTCGGAGAGGATCATCAACAGGGAGCCGGGCTTATCGGCGTTCAGCGAAAGCGCCAGCGTGGTTTTCATGTTGTCGCTCTCGAGCACTGGTTCGTGGCCTTGGCGGGCAATGAGCACAAAGCGCGTCTGGTTGCCGTAGTGATCTTCGATGCCTTCTTCGGCAATGGTGCAGTCGAACAGCTGTCCTGCAAATTTGCTGGAAATTCCCGCCACCGTTTTGTCCTGAGCTGCTTTGCGCGCACCTTCTGCAGTGGACGAAACGGCCAAACGCGGCACGGAGGGGAAGTGGGCATCGAGCCAGCGACGGCATTGCGCCAAAGCTTGCGGGTGGCTGGCAATAGTGGTTACTTTATCGAGGGAGGATTCCGGGTTCACCATAAGGCAGTGGTGGATGTTGAGTACGGTTGAACCCATGATGCTCACGCCACCCTTGAAAGCCAAGGTGTCGAGCGTGGCGGTAACCACGCCTTCAAGTGAGTTTTCGATCGGCATAACTCCGAATTCGCAACGACCGCGATCAACCGCCTCGTGAACCTCATTGAAGGAAGGGCACTCCACGAATTCGGGGTTTTCGCAGCCCATCTTTTTTGCAAAAAGACGAGCAGCCTCATCGGAGTAGGTTCCTTGCGGTCCGAGGTAGGCGATGGTTGCGTTGCTCATAGAGCGTCCTTTCTGGGATAACGATAATTTGCCTATGATAACGCTTTATTTAGAAAACGCTGTGATGCATATGCATCTGGCCCTTGGATTTAATGCCGTCTTAACAGGGCGGTGGTGCTCTTGCGATCAGTGTGGAGCATTGGTGCCGTGATGGGCTCGATTGCCCGTTGATGCTGCCAGGAAGATGCGGATCTTCGCCTCGGCCCAGTCGCGGGCAAACATGTTGCCTGCGCAAAAGCAAGGCATTGTTCCCCAAAAAATTTCCAGTACTGAAAGAAGATGCACCAGCGTGGCTATAGGGCGGGATTTTCTCCAAAATTCCGATGGATAAAAAATTAATTTTGGGTAGCAAAGATAAACTACCTATCCAAAAAGATGGATAGGACGAACAATGAAATATGTCCATTTTTTGAAGAGTCTCCAGTAATTGCCAAGCAAAAATTCAGTTTAAACTCGCTATTTTTGAAGAATAGAACGGTCAAATTACTCGATATGACCTAAAACAGCCAAGGAATCATTTTTTATTGCAAAAAATGGAGAAATAATGTGTTACTCGAAAATAAGGCAGTAACATTTTCTGACCATTGGCGGGAATTACTCGATATTCGGCAATTAACCAGTCTTTTTTAGGAGCAAATCAACGAGAATATGCTTCAGAAGTTTTGTAGGACAAAGACACCCTTAAGGAGGTGTGCACATGGTAACAGAGGCTATTAGTCCGGAGTTTCTGAGCAAGCTCGAGGCACGTGGTGTTTCTCGTCGTAGCTTCATGAAGCTCTGTGGCTCTCTTGCCGTAGCTGCAGGCTTGTCTGAGCTGGCAGCACCTCGCGTCGCTCGCGCGATCGAAGATTCCGTTATCGGCGCAGAATCTGGCGGCCTGTATCCCGCAATCTGGATCGAGGGCGCTTCTTGCACTGGTTGTACGGAGTCGTTCGCACAGGTAGATGCCCCTGATCCCGCAACCGTAGTGTTGGAAATGGTTTCCCTTAACTATTGTGAGACCCTTTCCGCTGCTGCAGGTTGGTCCATGGAAGAAGCAAAGGCACAGACGATCGAGGCCGGAAACTACATCCTCATTTACGAAGGTGCAGTTCTGGAAGGTTGGAACGGCGAGGCGCTGCGTGTTGCCAATGAGCCCGGTACCGACCACTTGGTCCATGCTGCAGAGAACGCAAATGCGGTTGTTGCTCTTGGTTCTTGTGCGGTAAACGGTGGCTGGATGGGTGCAAACCCCAACTCCGCTGGTGCGCTGGGTGTTCAGCAGTACCTGAAGAAGCAGGGTATCGATACCCCGGTTATCAACATCCCCGGTTGCCCTGCTAACCCTGAATGGCTCGAGGCTGTCCTCGTAGACGCAATCCTTGTTGGCAAGCTCCCTGAGCTCACCGCCGACAACAAGCCTAAGGTCATCTTCAACCAGACCATTCATGACAACTGTGAGCGTCGCGGTCACTTCGAGAATGGCGAATTCGTTTACGCATTCGGCACCGAAGAAGAAGCCAAGGGCTACTGCCTGTATCCCATGGGCTGCCGTGGTCCTCAGACCAAGGCCAACTGCGGTGTTGTTCGTTGGAACCATCGTCGTTCCTGGTGCGTTGCTTCGGGCGGCCCTTGCATCGGCTGCTGCACGGCTAACCCCAATGATCCTGGTGAGAACTGGGTTGAAACCAACACACCCTTCCGCGCACGCTTCCGCGATCTGCGCATCGGTGGCCTGGTTGTCCAGCCTGAGGCAATTGCTTGGACGCTCACCGGCGTTGTGGCTGCCGCACTCGTTATCCACGGCTTTGGCATGAAGAAGATGGGCCGCACCGACGGTGGCGCAGACTTCGAGCCTATCCGCGAGTGGGATAAGAAGCATCCCAGCGAGTCCATTGGCCAGTACGACGAAGAAGTTCTGAAGGGAGGCAAGTAACCTATGGCACGTTCCGTAATCGATCCCGTAACCCGTATTGAGGGTCATCTCCGCGTAGAGATGGAGGTTGAAAACGGTGTTGTTTCCGATGCTTGGGTTTCCGGCGGCTGCTTCCGCGGCATGGAGCTCGTGGTAAAGGATCGCACGCCTGAAGATGCCGCTCACATCGTGCAGCGCATCTGCGGTGTTTGCCCCGTATCCCACTCCCACGCTGCAACCATTGCTGCTGAAAAGGCATACGGCATCACCATTTCCAACAATGCCCGTATCATCCGTAACCTCATCGAGGGTGCGCAGTTCCTGCACAGCCATATCCTGTGGTTCTACACCTTGGCTGCTCTGGACTACGTAAACCCCCTGAACGCTCTGAAGGCAAACGTAGGCAGCGCCTACGACCTGGTAGAGGCTGCAGGCACTTCCTGCCAGTCCGACCTGAAGGCACTTCAGGAGCGCCTTACCAAGTTCGCAGAAAATGGTCAGCTGTCCATCTTCTCTGGCAACTGGTGGAAGAACGGTCAGTCCGATACCGAGTTCAAGCTTCCTGCTGAACTCGACCTTATCGCTACCGCTCATTACATTGAGGCTCTCACCATGCAGTCCAAGGCATCTGAGGTCTGCGCTCTGCTGGGCGGCAAGATGCCCCATGTTATGACCATTGTTCCTGGCGGTACCTCTTTCGTTCCTACGGAAGAAAAGCTCGACGATCTGTGGTCTCTCGTTCATGAACTGCGTGACTGGATCAAGGCAACCATCATCCCCGACACCAAGGCTATCGCTCCTTACTACAAGGAAGCTCTTTCCTTCGGTAAGGGCTGTGGCCGTTACGTTGCTTGGGGCGTTTTCGAGCGTCCGAGCTTCGCTTTGGCTGATCGCTACCTGCCTTCCGGCGTTATCGATGAGAACCTTAAGCTCTCCGAGGTTGACACTGACCTCATCAAGGAATACATCGGTCATTCCTGGTATGTGGGCGACTCCGACCTCAACCCCCGCGAAGGCGTCACCGAGCCCGAGTTCACTGAGTACTACAAGGCTGGTACCTTGCGCGAGGAAAATGGTCACGAGATCGGCGATATTAACGATCGCTACTCTTGGTCCAAGGCACCTTCCTACGACGGCAAGTGCATGGAGGCTGGTCCGTTCTCCCGCGTTCTGGCTGCTTACCTGCGTGGCAACGAATTCGTTAAGCCTGCTGTCGACGGTCTGTGCGCTGACCTTGGCCTTACCATTCCTCAGCTGCAGAGCACCCTTGGCCGCGTAGCTGCTCGCAACGTCGAGCCCATCTACATTGCTGAATGCATGGTTGAATGGGTCGACGAGCTCATCGAGGCTGTTAAGGGCGGCGACTCCGAGTACTTCCGTGCCCCTGAGACCATCACGGGCGAAGGCATGGGCCTTTGGGAAGCACCTCGTGGCGCACTGCTGCACACCGAAAAGGTTAACAACGGCAAGATCACCGATTACCAGATCATCATTCCTACTACCTGGAACATTGCTCCCCGCAACGCCGAAGGCGTACAGGGTCCGATGGAACAGGCTCTTATTGGCACCCCCGTTGCCGACGTTGATATGCCTATCAATGCCCTGCGTACGGTACACAGCTTCGACCCCTGCACCGCTTGCGCCGTGCATGTGACCGAGCCTTCCACCGGTAAGCACTTTGAAACCGTTACCAGCCCTTGGGGGGTGAAGTAAATGGCACATTTGGCTCATTACCGTGAAGCGCATCCTCTGCCGATGCGTATCACTCACTGGATCAACCTTAGCTGCATGGTCCTGCTTATTTTCTCCGGCTTCTTGATCCACTTCCCGTTCTGGGCAGCTCTTACGGGTGTTGCTCGCGGCGTGCATGTGTTCTGCGGTCTGGTGCTGCTCTTCAACTGCATCGTTCGTTACGTGCTTGCATTCCTGGTTACCTCTGCTCCTACGGGTGGTACGCGTAACCGTGTTCGCGACTACAAGACCTGGATGCCCCAGGACGACAACAAGCATCAGCTTATCCCTTGGATCAAGTACTACCTCTTCATGAAGAAGGATCATCCGCTTTCTGCAAAGCTCGGCGTTCCTCAGAAGATCTCGTACTTTGCTGTCGGTATCCTGATCCTTATCATGGCTTACACGGGTCTTTGCCTGTGGGTACCCACCTCTGAGTGGACCTTCTTCGCAGCAGGTACCGCTTTTGTTGGTGGCGCTATGTCTATGCGCATCATCCACTACTTCATGATGTTCGTATTCATCATCTTCACCATGCTGCATGGATACCTCGTATTTATCGAGGGCACTGCCAATGCAAACCTCATGTTCTTCGGCAAGGAACATGGTGGCTTGGTTTACGATCCCAACCGTCACGTTATCGTTGGCGAGGATCATTCCGTAGACCAGCACTAAGCATATACCGCAAGGTAGAAGCGCTTAACAAAGGAGCTCGGCCGTAGGGTCGGGCTCCTTTTGTGTTTTGGGCGCTTATATATTTGTTCAGTCAAGGTGACTGAAGTGGCGGTGGATCGATTGAATGGAAGAACCCGAGATAAATCAGCTATCGCTTTCTCTGAAATACCAGGTATTCGTTGAGGGTGCCTGTGCGCCCATCTGCCTGAAAGCGCGCTTTTAAATAGGCTTCGTTCGAAACAGCGCTCACAAGATCATTGATCTCTTCATCTGAAAAACTATGGCAGTAACGGTAGGCTCCCTTTTCATTTTTCCAGCCCAGCAGGCAATCGCCTTTGCCAAATTGCTCTTTGGGGTATCCCAGCTCCGCTATTCCTGATGCGGTGCTTTCTTTTGCCTTGGCGGCAAGCCCCTCGTCGGTCAAGAAACGCCAAAGGGAAACACAGGAGAAACCACCTGGCTTAGTTGCCTTTACCAACGCTTTCAGGAACGTCGCACGCCATTCAGGAAGGGGGATATGATGCAGAAAGCCGAACGACACGCTCAAATCTGCTTGCGTATCGAATCGGAGCGCATCGGCCAAGGTGTCCGATCGCAACTCTTCCATGACATCGCAGTGGGTGAATGAAGCGAAAACATTCGAGGGAAGCTGAATGCCGTTTTGGGCCAGTTCGTCACAGGCATCAAGTGCTTGGACTTCGATGATGGCATTAGGGATAGAGCGGGCAAGGTGTTTTTCGAAGCGAAGATTTCCGCAGGCAACATCAAGTACATGGATCTGCTTTTGATGGGGAAGGGGGCGATCGGTTAACCCCGATTCCTTAAGGCAGCGATTCCATCCTGGCCAGGTGTTGTGGCGGGTATCGGAAAACGAATCCGCCCACGTGCAGTAAAAGCGATTGTTCAGCTCGCAGAGTTCTTGGGCGAATAAGGGATCCATAGTTTCTTCCTCGTTTGTTTGGGTTGGGCCCTACAGGGCAGTGCCCCGTGAGCTCTGTTTGTGGATATAGGGTTGTGCCGGTCTTCGTACGCAGGGAGTTCGGTGAACAGCGGGTATCTGAGGTCTGTATATAGTCCCCGCTTTTGAGCGCGGAGAGCTTGAGATGGGGGGCGCACATTACATCCCTGCAGACGAGGGAAGTGCCGTGTGCGTTCGCGCATCATCGGTGGTTTTTGGTCATGTCTCCGCAGGCGAGGAGGTGGGGAGCTTCAGTCCTGTTGTGGCAGGCTGAGTCGTTAAAACATGCTTGCGTATTCACCTTCTTTTCGTATTGTTCTCGCACGCTTTTCGCATCGCTTTCTCGTCTCTTTCTCATCTGCTCAATATCGTTGACTCATAAGCATTTTGCAAAAAGGAGCAGCGTATGAGCATGGTTTTAAGTCATAGAACGGCACTGGAATTGTACCGCTCTTCGATGATGCCCGTTTCTGGATATGAAAAGGTGTCTTTCCTTTCGCTTTCGGTTCCCACGCGTAATGATGTCGAATGCTATCGCGCTTTGCCAATCCGCACTTCCCATATACCGCTTCATTGCGTTGTGCCCAAGCCAAGGAACCGTAGAAACATTAAAAATGGCCATTGCCATGTGTTCGGCGGTGAAATGAACGCAATTTGTCTGCATAGAAGCACGGATGAATCTTCCCTCTGTGTCGTTTCACCTGAGGTGCTGTTTTTGGAAATGGCCGCGCAGCTTTCAGGGATTGAATTGGTAAAGCTTGGTTATGAGCTGTGCGGGGTGTATTCGTTACCTATGTCTCAGCCTAACTATGCGGGGATACCACGAGGATATTCCAGAAGAAAGGCGCTAACTTCCGTTGCGCGGCTAACTGCCCATATTGCGTCGCAGAGTAACAATCGGAGCGTCAAAAAAGCTCGATGGGCTCTTCGTTATGTGCTTGACGGCTCTGCTTCGCCGAGGGAAACGGAGTTGAGCATGTTGATGGTCTTACCCAGGAAATTGGGCGGGTATGGTCTTAGGAAGCCGGAAATTCGGCATGAATTTGCCACCTCGAGCGAAGTGCTGTTGTTTTTATCGGGAAAGAGTACTGCCTTTGATCTGCATTGGCCCGATGCTGGGCTGCTGCTGAGGTATGGAGGCCAAGCGCTTAAAGGGAATGATAATGATCGAAAACGAAATCGCCATCTAACCTCTTTGGATGCTGCTGGTTCAAGGGTTGTTCATGTAACCAATCGAGATATCAGGCATGCCGAAAGCCTTGACGAGGTTGCTGATGCGGTGGCTCGATGTCATGGGCGTCATCTCCGCAATGATTTGCAGTATGACTTTGCTGCCAGGCAGGCTGAGTTGCGTGAGCGAGTGTTAACCGACAATTAAAAAAGAAGCCTCAGTTCAATGAACCGAGGCTTCTTTGAAGTGATCTCTATCCGAGCGTTACGGAAGGATGAAGGAAAGAACGCTGGACTCTGCGAAAACCAGCACACAAAGAACAGCTAGCATGCCGACGCTCCAAGGGATGACCTTCTTGAACAGGCTCGATTCGTGTTCGCCGGTGGTAACGGCAGCGATAGCCAAGGACTGAGGTGAGATCATCTTGCCGATAACGCCACCCATGGTATTGGCGGCAAGGAACAAATCGGGGGAAACGTGGGCAAGCGAAGCGTTCGACTGCGCAGCTTCATACTGCAAGCTGGAGAACAAGGCGTTTGCAGACGTATCCGAGCCGGTAACCGCGGTTCCAACCCAGCCAAGTACAGGGGAAAGCAGCGCAAAGAGGGAGCCGGTGTGGGCAAGGAACTGACCGATGGAAATGGTCATGCCCGAGAAATTCATGACGTAAGCCAGGCCCAGAACCATAACGATGGTCAAGGAAGAGAAGCGCATTGCCCAGAAAGTTTGACCAAGCTGCTTGCCGGACATGCCCAGGGTGATGCGATACTTGCCCTTCTCATTGAAGATGCTGTACACGATGGTAGTGATCAAGCCAGCGATAAGGAGCATGGTGCCGGGGTTAGAGAGCAGGTTCAGGTTGTAAGTGGTGCCAGGATCCTTGCCTGCGGCATTCAGGACATTGCCTGCAAGGCCGGGGAAGGGGATCTTGATGTCGGTACTTGCGAGCAGTGCGGGAATGCCCAGCTTGCAGATAGCGAATACTATTACAACGATGATGTAGGGGACCAGGGCCATCCAGGCGCGTACGGGAGCGAGTTCGGTGCCCTTGCCCTCAGCAATGGGTTCCATGCCGAAGCGCTCGCGAGCGTCGTTGACATTCTTGGGCTTAACGAAGTGCAGGAAGATAACGCTGACGCCAAGAGAAACAAGGGAAGCTACAACGTCGGTCAGCTCGTAGGCGAAGTGGTTGGAGCACCACCACTGGGTAATTGCAAAGGAAGCGCCAATAACCAGAGCGTGCATCCAGCAGTCGCGCAGGCCTTTCTTGCCGTCCAAGATCAGGACAACCAGCAAAGGAACAAAGAGAGCGAAGAGCGGTGCCTGGTAACCAACGATAGCGGCAACGTGTTGTGCCGATTCGAGGGCAACAGAGGCATCGCCGCCAGCAACCATGTTGCCTGCGGTGGTGATGGGGGTACCAGCTGCGCCATAGGCAACAGGAGCGGTGTTCGCGATGAGGACCGCCAGAGCCGCCTTAGCGGGCTTTACGCCCAGGGCGAGGATCATGGTTGCGGTGATGGCGATAGGAGCACCGAAGCCGGCAAGTGCTTCGAGCAGGCCGCCGAAGCAGAAGGCAACGAGGACTGCCTGGATGCGGATATCGCCGCCGCCTACAATGTCGAACAGGCTCTTCAGGTCTTCAGAGCGTCCGGAAACAACCGTAACCTCGTAGAACCATACGGCCATGATGATGATGAATACGATGGGGAATGCGCCATAGCAGGCACCCTGCAAGCCGGAAAGGGCGGCGAGGTTAGCGGGCATGCCGAAGGCGAATATTGCAACTACCAGCGCAACTATCAGCGCAACGAGCGCGGAAACGTGCGCTTTTGCCTTTACGCCCACCAGCATAATGAAGAATGCCGCGAGCGGAATGCAGGCAACCAAGGCCGACAGGGCAAGACTGCCTGCGACTGGATCGACCACAGCTTGGAACATAGGTTTCTCTCTTTCGAATAGGGGACACTCTGCTCTTGCGTATGCAAAAAATAGAACGTCCCAATACTAGGGATTCGAATTTCTCTGGTGCCGTGAATCTGTCAAACGGGCAAATCTAGGGAATAAAGGGAGTCGTTTTTTCGCAAAATGCATCACAAACGTATAGTGAACGCCGTTCGCCGAGCAGGTAAAACCGCTATGATCGCAGATAGACGAAAGTGTTGCTGGGTGCGAATGTCTCCTGATGCATCTGTCGATTTTACAAAGGCTCAATAGGTCCCGCCTTGCCTTCGTGGAGTTTTGTCTCTGCCCAAATGCTTTCTTGATTCGTGCTAGCGAGCGTAAACGAAGGAGTGCCCCATGCCATACCGCTGCCTTTATTCGCCTATCAAGATCGGCGCTATGGAAGTGCCAAATCGTTTTGTGGTTCCCCCGATGGGAAACAACTTCGCCAACTCTGATGGGAGTTGGTCTGACCAGTCGCGTGCTTACTATGAGGCGCGAGCGGCTGGGGGCTTCGGTTTGATAACCATCGAGGCTACGGTGGTGCATCGCGGCGCGAAGGGCGGCCCCTTGAAGCCTTGCCTCTATAGCGACGATTCTATTCCCAGCCTGCGTTCCGTTGTCGATGCCTGCCATAGGCACGGAGCCAAGGTTTCGGTACAGCTGCAAAACGCTGGACCGGAGGGCAATGCGAAAAACGCAGGAGCGCCATTGCAGGCGGCATCTCCCATTCCCGCAGCATGCGGGCGCGATGTGCCTGAAGAGGTGCCAACTAGAAAGGTATACGAGCTGGTCCAAGGTTACGGGGATGCTGCCGAGCGCGCCCTTCGAGCGGGCGTTGACGCAGTGGAAGTGCATATGGCCCATGGCTACCTGGTCAGTTCGTTTATTTCCCCGCGAACTAATAAACGTGTCGACGAATTCGGCGGATCTTTCGAGAATCGTATGCGCTTTCCCCGCTTGATCTTGGAAGAGATCCGAAGACGTGTTGGGGATAGGGTGGCTGTGCTCTGTCGCATCAACGCTGCCGACGAAGAGCCGGGCGGCATTGATGTGAACGATGCGTGCGCTATTGCTCGTTACCTTGAGGAATGTGGCGCCGATGCGTTGCATGTTTCCCGTGCGGTTCATTTGCGAGATGAGTTCATGTGGGCTCCAACCTCGGTGCATGCTGGATTCAACGCTGATTTGGTGGCGAAGATCAAAGGATGCATTAGCATTCCAGTTATTTCCGTGGGGCGTTTTACCGATCCGTATTTGCCTGAGCTTTTGATCGAGCAGGGGAAATGTGATCTTGTGGCATTCGGCCGCCAGAGCTTGGCGGACCCCGAGATGCCCCGCAAATACGCCGAAGGCCGCGAAGAGGATACGATGCCATGCATCGCCTGTCTGCAGGGGTGCGTTTCCAACATGTATGCAGGTAAGCCCATACGTTGTTTGGTAAATCCTCGTTTAGGGCATGAGTGCGAAACCGTGCCAGCTGCAGTTGCGGCTAAGCGTATTGTTGTGATCGGTGGTGGCGTTGCGGGGCTGGCGGCAGCCGCCATAAGTTCCGAGCGCGGACATGACGTGATTCTGCTTGAAGAGGCGCCCGCATTGGGCGGGAACATGCGTCTGGCATCGTTCCCACCCGGCAAAGGCCCTATTGCAGATATGGTTCGTTCATGGGTGGTGCGCGCGCAAAAAGCGGGCGTCGAGGTGCGTCTTGGCATAAAAGCGCTGCCTGACGATATTGCTGCGCTGCAGCCCGATGAAGTGGTGGTGGCTACGGGTGCCCGGGCTTTGCTGCTTCCCATTGAGGGCATCGACTGTCCTGCGATCCTGCGAGGGGGAGATGTCTTGGCCGGAAAGGCTTATCCGGGGAAGAATGTGTTGATTGCCGGTGGAGGGATGGTCGGTTGCGAGATTGCCGATTTGCTTGCCGAATTGGGGCATAGCGTTACCGTGGCGGAATATCGTGAAAATCTGGCGGCTGATATGGTGGCGGAGCACCGTAGCGCTTTGATGCGCAGCTTTGCCGAACACGGCGTGCGCCAGGTTCCGAATGCCAAGATCTGTCGCTTCTACGCTGATGGCGTGGAATATGAGAATACCCTAACCGGTCAATTGCATGAACTGCGCGGGTTTGATTCAGTGGTGCTTGCTATGGGGTACGTCGCTGATGATCGGCTTTCGGAAGCATTGGCACAGCGCGGCATTTCGGTCCACGTGGTCGGCGATGCCGTGAAAGCCCGTCGTGCCATCGATGCCTTGCGTGAAGCCTACGAGTTGGCGGTTTTGCTGTAAGAAGGGGCGGTAAAGATAGCGTTGCTTTGGCCGTATGCGAAAGTGTGCGTTGCGAGCGTGGGCGTTTCGGGTATTCTTCAAACGAAAAGAAAATACTCGCGCATGGAAAGAGGTTGCGATGAACGTAGTGTGCTTGGATCTTGAGGGCGTTTTGGTTCCTGAGATTTGGATTGCCTTTGCCGAGGCAACCAACATTCCCGAATTGAAGAAAACCACGCGCGACGAACCTGACTATGACAAGCTCATGAACTATCGACTCGGCATCCTTAAAGAACATGGCCTGGGGCTGAAAGAGATTCAGGATGTTATTGCCACCATCGATCCCATGCCTGGTGCAAAGGAGTTCTTGGACGAGTTGCGCGAGCTTACCCAGGTGATCATCATCTCTGACACGTTTACCCAGTTTGCCCAGCCTCTCATGAAGAAGCTCGGTTGGCCTACGCTGTTCTGCAATGAACTTGAGGTGGCCGAAGACGGCACGGTTACAGGCTTCAAGATGCGCTGTGAGCAATCAAAGCTCACCACCGTCAAGGCGTTGCATCAGGCGGGGTTGGAAACCATTGCCGCAGGTGACAGCTTTAACGATCTGGGCATGATCAAAGCTAGCAAGGCGGGCTTTCTGTTCAAGAGCACCGATTCCATCAAAGCCGACAACCCTACCATACCCGCGTTCGAAGAGTATGCTGAGTTGATGGCGGGTATCAAGGCTGCCCTTTAATCGCCGGAGTCTAAACCTGTCGGGTTGCCGCTGGGCACCAACCCATGGCGCCGCCCTGAGGTCTTTATCCGCCAAATCTGAAACCTATTGCTTCGCCAAGCTATGCGGTTTGGCTGCACCGAGAATAACTAAACGCCGGATTTATGTTTGTCGCATGTGTCCGGCGTTTTCTTTTTTAAGAAATTAGTTAAGCATCTAAACTATTAAGCCATTAAATGGTTAAGGAGCTTCATCTATGAACGAAACCGTCCGCGATCGTTCCCCTCAATCGTTGGAGAACGAGATTATCGCATTGGCCCATCGGCTTAAGCGTTTGCGCCCTGCGTTATCCCCAAGCATGGATGGGCTTACCCCGATTGAGGCTCATGCCCTTGTGCTTCTGTTTTGCGCCGATGAAAAGCAGCGCAGCGTCAAGCCTTCCGACATCGCACGCCATTTGCGCGTTTCGCCCAGCGCGGTATCCCAGTTCCTGAGAAGCCTTGAGCGGAAGGGCTTCATCGTGCGCACGCGTGCCGAGGGCGACTCGCGCTCGGTTTGCATAGGCCTCACGGAAAAGGGCCAATCCCTCTCTTCGCAACTTCGCCGTGAGCGCAGCAAGCAGTTTATGGACATGGTCGAAAGCGTTGGCATCGACAACATGAATCAATTGGTAGTGATCTTGGAAAAAATTTGCGATTACGCAGAAGGGTCGGATTCGTTTGTTCCCGTTTCCCGTGAATGCGATATTCCTGGGAGGGGGGTTCCATGCGCATAATCGGGTATTTAAAACAATCAAAAGTTGCTGTTGCTTTGATCGTGGTTCTTCTCATCGTGCAAGCATTTGCCGATTTGTCGCTTCCTCGTTACACGTCCGACTTGGTTGATGTTGGCATCCAGCAGGGCGGTATCGAAGATTGCTCGCCTAGCGTTATGAGCTCCGATACGTTTAACTATGCCTGTATGCTGGCGCCCGATGATGACGAACGGCTGTTGCGCGGTTCGTACGAGCAGGATTCGGATGGGAACTTTGCCTTAACCCAGCAAGGCTTGGAGCAGCGTAAAGAGCTGGATTCCGCCATCGCCCTCCCTCTTGTGGTGGTTCATTTTTCTGATCAGATGGCAGAGTCGTTGAAGGGTCAGCAGAAAGAAGGGTCGCCGGCATTCGATGGCGCCCCCCGTATCTCGGGGGATTTCGATCTGCCTCAGCTGTATGCCGCATATCGGGCGGGGGCCATTAGCAAGACCCAGGTTGAAGAGGCGCTGGCCCAGGCCCAGAAGGCGTTCGGATCCATTGACGAATCCCTTATCCAGCAACAGGCAATAATGGCAACCAAAGCAGAATACGAGCAGCTTGGCATCGACATGGGAGCCATGCAGATGAGCTACCTGGTGCGGCTGGGGGTTCAGATGCTAGGGGTTGCGGCATTGATGATGATTGCCTCGATTGCGGTTGGTTTCATCGCGTCGCGAACGGCGGCAAAAACCGCTCGAGGCTTGCGCGAGCGCCTTTTTGAGAAAGTTATTTCCTTCTCAGATGCCGAGGTCCAATCGTTTTCAGCGGCTTCCCTCATCACGCGTGGCACTAACGATATCCAGCAAATCCAAATGGTGATGGTGATGCTTCTGCGCATGGTGCTGTATTCACCGATTCTCGCCATTGGCGGTATTGTCATGGTTTCTCAGACGAACGTTTCGATGAGTTGGATCATTGTGCTTGCGGTAGTGGTAATCGCCATCATTATCGGCATACTCATGGCAGTTGCCATGCCGAAGTTCAAGATGATGCAGAAACTGATCGACCGCGTGAACTTGGTATCGCGTGAGATGCTAACCGGCTTATCTGTTGTCCGCGCATTCGATCGGCAGCAGTATGAGGAAGAGCGCTTCGACAAGGCAAGTACGGCGCTGTATCGTACGCAACTGTTCACGAACCGGGCCATGGCATTCATGATGCCCACGATGATGTTGGTCATGAATGCTGTTTCGGTTCTTATCGTGTGGGTGGGCGGAACCTATATTGATGCGGGCACGATTCAGACCGGTGACATGATTGCCTTCATCACCTATTCCATGGTTATCGTCATGTCGTTCTTGATGATTGGCATGATTGCGATTATGCTGCCGCGTGCCGACGTTGCCGCTCGTCGCGTTAACGAGGTTCTGGAAACGGAAAGTTCTATTGCAGACCCCGTTCAGTCGAAAGCGGGCGAACTCGATTCGAGCGCGGAAGGTCTTACCGTTCAGTTCGATCATGTCACCTTTGCCTACAACAGGGGCAGCAGTCCCGTTCTGGAAAACGTTGATTTTACGGCTGAGCCAGGTCAGACCACAGCCATCATCGGCCCTACAGGGTCAGGCAAATCGAGCATCATAAAGCTCGTCGAGCGTTTCTATGACGTGGCGGAAGGGTCAGTCCGCGTGGGCGGTGTCGATGTTCGCGATATGAAACAGGATGAACTGCGAAAAGAGCTTGGCTACGTACCTCAAAAGGCATTCCTGTTCTCGGGCACCATAGGGTCGACCATTGCGTATTCCAATGAGGCAATGGACGAGGAGCGCATTCGGTCTGCAGCTGAAATTGCGCAAGCAACCGAGTTCATCGATGCCAAGGCCGAAGGCATGCAAACTGCAATCAGCCAAGGCGGCACCAATGTTTCAGGCGGTCAACGCCAGCGCCTTTCAATTGCGCGCGCCCTGGCTACCGATGCCCGTGTGTTGCTGTTTGATGACAGCTTTTCTGCGCTCGATTACGCGACCGACGCCAAGCTGCGCCGCGCCTTGGCGCAGAATGCTGCGGGCAAAACGGTGATCGTGGTGGCGCAGCGCATTTCTACGGTTCTCAACGCCGACAAGATCGTGGTGCTTGAAGAAGGGAAGATGGTTGGCTGCGGTACCCATTCGGAATTGATGAAGACCTGTCCGACGTATCGCGAGATTGCCGAATCCCAGTTATCGGAGGAAGAGCTGAAAGGAGGGGATGAGCGATGAACATCGACGAGGAAAGAAAAAATCAGGAAAGTGAGCCAATTGCTGCGCGTGCTAACACCCAGCCTCGTCGTCGTGGGCCGATGGGGCGTGGGGGCATGATACCTGGCGAAAAGGCAGGAGATTTCAAGGGCTCCATGCTGAAGCTGCTGGCATTCATGGGCAAGTTCAAGTTTGCGCTGGGGGCGGTGTTCGTGTTCGCCATCGCCTCGACCGTGTTCAACATTGTGGGTCCGAAGGTTCTCTCGACAGCTACTACCGAACTCTTTGAGGGCGTTACGGCGAAAATTGCTGGCACAGGCGGCATTCGCTTTGATGCGGTGGGTGCTATCCTGCTTGCGACTCTTGCGCTCTATGGTTTTTCCGCCTTGTGCTCATTTGTTCAGGGATGGCTGATGACCCATGTCACGCAAAAAACCTGCTATCTTTTGCGACAGCGTATTGCTCAGAAGATTGATGCGTTGCCTATGGGGTATTTTGAGCGCACCAGCACCGGTGACGTGCTTTCACGCATCACCAATGACATCGATACGCTGGGACAGAGCCTCAACCAGGGCGTGACACAGCTGATCACTTCTATCGCTACTGTAATAGGCGTGCTGGTTATGATGCTTTCCATCAACGTGCCCATGACGCTTATCGCCCTGCTGGTGATTCCCCTTTCAGCTATCTTGGTGAAAGTGGTGGTTGGTCGAAGCCAGAAGTACTTCCGAATGCAGCAAAACCGCCTGGGTGCCATCAACGGGCAGGTTGAAGAGGCATTTTCTGGACAGGCCGTAGTGCGTGCCTTCAACAAAGAGGGCGATGTGCTGACGCAGTTCAAGAAAACGAACGCCGAATTGTATGAATCAGCGTGGAAGTCGCAGTTCCTTTCGGGCTTGATGATGCCCGTGATGAATTTTGTGAGCAACCTGGGCTACGTTGCTGTTGCCATTGCCGGTGCGTTGTTTGCCATTGGCGGTCGCATTACCGTTGGTGATATTCAGGCTTTTATCCAGTACGTGAAAAATTTCACGCAGCCCATTACCCAACTTGCTCAGGTGTCTAATGTGCTGCAGCAAATGGCCGCTTCGGCCGAGCGCGTGTTTGCGTTCCTCGAAGCTGAAGAGGAGCCGAAGACTGCGGTGACGGCGAAGACCGCGGAGATTTCGGGCGGTGTGGAGTTCGACCACGTGCATTTTGGCTACGAAGCTGGCAAACCCATCATCAAAGATTTCTCGGCAACGGTTCAACGTGGGCAAACCGTCGCATTGGTTGGGCCGACCGGTGCTGGCAAAACGACTATCGTCAAACTGTTGATGCGTTTCTATGATGTTGGCAGTGGTTCGATCCGTGTAGGCGGCCATGATGTGCGCGAGTTTGACCGCAACGATTTGCGTTCGCTATTCGGTATGGTTCTGCAAGATACTTGGCTGTTCAAGGGGACGATCCGGGAAAACATACGCTATGGTCGCCTTGATGCGACCGATGAAGAGGTTGAAGCGGCAGCAAAGGCGGCATTCGCTGATCATTTCATCCGTACCCTGCCAGGTGGCTACGATATGGAGATTAATGAAGATGCGAGCAATATCAGTCAGGGGCAACGTCAGCTTTTAACCATTGCCCGTGCTATTTTGGCTGACAGGCGCATGTTGATTTTGGACGAGGCAACCAGCTCGGTGGATACGCGCACCGAAGAGCGAATCCAGATGGCTATGGATAACCTGATGGAAGGGCGCACCTCGTTTGTCATTGCCCATCGTCTTTCCACCATCCGTAACGCCGACCTGATTTTGGTTCTTCGGGAGGGCGACATCGTAGAGCAGGGAACTCACGATGAACTGCTGGCTAAGGGTGGTGCCTACGCGGAATTGTATAATTCGCAGTTTGCCGAATAGAGGAGAGCACCAAGGCGCTTTCCCCTATACTCTTCAGCGGAACAACGTCAGTGAAAGCGAGATGCTCGTGTCGAAGCAGAAAAAAAATCCCCGTCAGCTTAGCCAGGAACAGATCATGGAAGGCTTGCCTCCCGTCAACATAGGAGCTCTTTTCATGCCTCCTGTCTGGGGCGCCGCTAACGGCATTTGGCTGGCCATCCTGTATTACCCAGCATGGCTTTTGGCTGACAACCTTTTCTATAGCGTCTACCTTGACCCTCGTCCTCTCACAGTGGGCTTGAGCATTGTTGCGGCATTGGTTCTTGCGTTTGCAACTATCGTGTTTGCCCGTGCCGGTCAGGGCTATGCGTGTCAGCGCGCTCTATCCATGGGCAAAACCAAAGAACAGTATTTGAAAAGTCAGAAGAAGTGGGCTGTTGCCATGGTCTTGGTCGCGGTGATAATGATCGTTGCGGCAACGTATTACAACTTGGTTATTCGTCCGACGGTAGGCGCATAAGTGAAACGTATCGCAGTTTTCTTTGTGGGCAATCGCTTGATGCTCGATGATGGTGTTGGACCCGCTGCTTACGATCTGATTCGGGAAGAATACATTCTTCCCGACAATGTTGATATGTTCGATGTGGGCTGTATGAGCTTAGACATGATTTCCAAAGTCAATGAATACGACTTCATGATCACCGTCGATGCCGTTGACGAATCGGGCTCGGAGCCTGGTACGGTATTTCGCTATCGGCCGCACGATATTGCGCGAACCTGCGGTGCCCGCACCTCTCTGCATGACACGAAGCTTGCCGATCTGTTTGATGCGGCAGCATTGCTTGGATACGCCAGCGAAGGCATGTGCTACGGTATGCAGGTTTTGAACCTGGAGCCTGCGGAGTTTATGGAGGGCCTCACGCAGCCTGTTGCAGATAGGCTGCCGTTTTTGGCCGAGTCGGTTATAGCTGAGCTCGTGCGTCAGGGTTGCAGCATCGAACGCAAAGATGGTGTTCCGCTGCCAGAATTGCTGTCGTAGACGTATTCGGCACCGCCGCCCCGGAGGGCGGCGGTGGATGTTCTTCCTACTCCTTTGCTGCCCAGAGTGCTTCCAGGCTAACTGTGTGCGCCTTCGGGTGGAGGCTTGGGTGCATTTGCCCCATAAAGCCGAGATGGCCCAGCAACAGCTGCTGCTGGGCCATCTCGGCTTCGTTGTGTTGCCTTGCGTGACGCTACTTATAACCGATTTGGAATTGGGTTTCGTCCTCGTTTTCACGGGGCAACCAGGCTGGCAAAACGCGATGGTTGCACGCGTAGTTGATGAAATCGCGCTGGGCGTCAGTGAGTTCGTCATCGGCGCGGTGGATCAGGTAAATCTTGTGGAAATCTCGCGGCAGATCGTCGATGGGAATGCAGACCACATCGTTGAAAGCCTTCATTAAGAACGAGTAGTCTACAAGCGCCATGGCTTCATCGCTGGCGGAAACGATGGAGCACGCAGTTATCTCCTCGCGGAAGCGCTCTTCTACCTGAATATCAAAATGCTTGGTGTGTTCCAAAACAAGGTCATGGGGAGGGCAATCGACGGCATAAGAAAGCACCTTCGAGCCTTGAAGTTCCTCAAGCTTGATAGATTTACGGTTTGCCAAGGGGTTGCCTTCGTTTACCGCAAGAACAAGCTCCTGTGACCAGAAAGGGATGTAATTCAAACCCTCGGGGGCATCTTCGAGTTTTGTGGCAAACGTGACATCGAGCGTGCCTGCGGCCAGGTCGCGTAAAAGCCCAGCGCTGAAGCCCTGCAAAACTTTCACCGACGTATTTTCGTCGAGATGGGCACGGAAAGCGCGCATCATACGGGACCAGTCTTCGTTCTGGATGGAGAAAGGCACGCCGATACGAAGTGTTTCAACCTTGCTGTTGACCATGATCCGAACGCGTTGGCGTCCTGTTTCGATATTCTTCAGGGCAAGGGAGGCGTAGCGGTAAAATTCCTTACCGTAAGGGGTAAGCAGGAATGTGCTTCCGTTTTTGGTGAACAGGGGCGCGCCCAGGTCCTGTTCGAGGTTTGAGATTGCAAGAGAAAGCGTTGAGCGCGCGATGGACAGCGACTTTGCCGTGTTTGCGAAGTGCTTCGAATCTGCCAAGCTAATGAAGTATCTCAAATGAGAGAGGTTCATTGTTATTCCTTGCTTCCGATGACAGCCCTTTGTTAAGAAACTGCTTTCCCACGATTATTTGAGGATAGCAAACGCTTGTTGATTTTGCTCAAACAGCGCAGGGTTTTCACGGAGGATGGTGTTGTTTTCGGTATCGGATGCCATCTTTCTAAGCTGCTTGGTCATTCTTGTGGGTTCCCTCGGTTCCCTATGAGATCTTTTGGGCAACTGGGGCAGAGGTCGCTGATGAAGCAGTCAGCGCATTTTGGTCGACGGGCTATGCAGGTCTCTCGCCCAAACAACACCCATTGATGGTTGATGGGCCCCCAGTATTCACGCGGGTACAGCGAAAGGAGGGCTTCCTCTGTTTTCGCGGGGGTGTCGGCAGAGGGGCCAGCGAACTTCAGTTTGTGGGCGATACGAAATACGTGTGTGTCTACGGCGATGCCTTCGACAATGCCGAATGCCTCATTGAGCACCACATTTGCGGTTTTGCGCCCTACTCCGGGAAGCTTTTGCATTTGGTCCATGTCGCGGGGAACTTCGCCACCGAAATCAGACATGATCATCTGCGCGCAGGCGATGCAGTTTTTTGCTTTGGTGCGGTAAAACCCAATTGACCGGATGATCCGTGCGATGTCTTCGGGGTCGGCTTGTGCCGTGGCTTGGGGTGTTCCGTATTTCGCAAATAGCTCGGGTGTTACCCTGTTTACCCCCGCATCGGTGGTTTGAGCGGAGAGCAGGACAGCAATGGTGAGAGTGAAAGGCGTGGTGTAGTGAAGCGCGCAGGCTGCTTCTCCATAATGGCTGTTCATGCGCTCGGCGACAGCTAGGGCGCGGACGAACTTGTCGGCTTTCTTTTCGCGGGCCATGGCATTTCCCTTCGGTGATTACGGTTGGTTGCGCATGCCTTATGGTAACGCCGATTCTTGGCGTGAATTACCTTATACGGATATTAGAATAAACGAGAGAAAACGCCCGAAGCTTTTGCTTTCGGGCTTGTTGGGGTTGTGATGCCCTCCTGCAGCAAGGCCGAGCGCCGATTGCCCAGCTCCATGGCGCTATGTGCCAATGGTGCTGTTGGAGGATACCTTAGCGTCTGCCATCTTTGCTGACATGGTGGAACCCAGGCCCTGCCCTTGGTTTGCTGGCGGTAGGGGCAGCACTTACCGAAAGGAACGGACATGTTGATAGATATGCTGTCTGCGTCGCTTGCCAAGTCGGGTGCGCTCAATGATGCTTGGGCGAAGCTTGATTCGGGACAGGATGCTACGGTGGGCGTGGCTTCTTCTGCTCGTCCGTTTTTGGTTGCGGCGCGTTTTGCGGCTGACCCCAGGGCTACGCTTGTGGTGGCGGCGGGGGAAGAGGCTGCCGATACTTTTGCACGTACGGTGGGTGCCTTCGTGGGCGAGGAGCGTGTTTTGCGTTTGCCCGACTACGAGGGCAACCCGTTCTCGCTCGATGCTCCGCCTCAGCCGCGCCTTCATGGCCGTAGGCTCGAAGCCCTTTGGTCGCTTCAGCAGGGAAAGCCCGCTGTTGTAGTTGCTTCGGCTCGAGCCCTGCTGCGTCGCATTGCTCCCGCTAAAGAAGAAGTGGCGCGCCCTCTTGCTCTGGTGGCGGGGTCCGACCTTTCAGAGGAACCCCAGCGTGGCATTGCCTGTTTCGAGGATTTGGAGCATTGCCTGGTATCTATGGGCTACGAAAACAGCGGAAAGCTTGATGGCCCTGGTACGTTTAGCGTGCAGGGTGGTGCTATCGATGTGTTTCCCGGGAATCTTGCGTATCCCGTACGTCTCGATTTCTTTGGCGATGAATTAGATGAGATTCGTCGGTTCCTTCCTTCAACAGGGCAGACCATTTCCTCGCTGGGGCAGGTTGATATTTTTCCTGTTCGCGAGTTTGCCCAGACGGATGCGGCGCTGCTTCGCGCTAAACGCGCCATTTCAAAGAGCGCGGAAACAAACGCAGCACAACGCGAATTGCTAGAGCGCCTCGAAGACGACTCTCATGAGCTGCCCGACTTGATGGCAGCATATCTGCTTGAAAAAACGGCGGCCGTGGGCGACTATCTGTCCGCGGATGCCCTTACGGTGCTTATTGAGCCACGTTCGCTGGTCGATGATGCTTTGCATGCTTACGATGAGCTTTCAAAGCGCTGTGTAGGCACTTCGATTCCCGTATCGGATCTGTACATGGGTCCCAATGAACTCGATTTCGGCGCGAATCCGCGTGCAACCTACGTTTCTATCATGCGTGTGGGCGTGCAGCTCGATAGCGAGCTGGTAGTGAAGCGCGTTGATGTGGCGGGCGATCCGGAGAAACTCTTTGGCCGATTGCGCTCTTTGGCCGAGATGGGCTTTACGGTGGTTTTCTCTGTACCTCATTTCCGTGCTCGTCAAGAAATGAAGCTTTCCTTGGTTGATTTGGGAATTCCTATCAACGAGGTCCTTGACGTAGTAGGGGATGCGTCGCCTAAGCTCAAACGAGGTCAGGTCAACATCGTCGATGTGGATATCCCCCTTGGCATGATCTTCCCTGCGGCAAAGATGGCTCTCGTCTCCCTTTCGGACACGCAAGGTGCCATGGCTACGCGCAAACGGAGCCGCATCGATGTGACGGAGATCGCGTTTCCTTTCAAGCCGGGCGACTACGTAGTGCATGCGGCTCATGGTGTGGCCTTCTTTCGCGATATCGTACGCCAAGATGTGGGTGGGTCCGAGCGAGACTATCTGCTTCTGGAATACGCCGAGGGCGATAAGCTGTATGTTCCGGTAGAGCAGCTGGACCGTGTTACCCGCTATGTGGGGCCGGAAGGATCGTCGCCTCGCTTGACGCGTCTGAACACGTCTGACTGGAGCCGCGCCATGGCGAAGGCGCGCAAGGCAACCAAGCAGCTGGCGTTCGACCTGGTTGATGTGTATACGCGCCGTGCTTCGACCCAAGGGTATCGTTATAGGGAAGACACTCCCTGGCAGCATGAGATGGAGGAAAGCTTCCCCTACCAAGAAACACCCGATCAGTTAGCCGCCATTGCTGATATCAAGGCCGATATGCAATCCCCACGCCCCATGGACCGTCTGGTCTGTGGAGACGTTGGCTTTGGCAAGACCGAGGTGGCGTTGCGCGCTGCCTTCAAAGCAACGCAGGACAACAAGCAGGTTATGGTGTTGTGCCCAACCACCATCCTGGCCCAGCAGCACTACTCTACGTTCAAAGATCGTTTCGAGCCTTTTGGCGTAAAGGTGGAAGTACTTTCGCGTTTCCGTACCCCAGCTCAGCAGAAGCAAGCTCTGGCTGATTTTTCAGAGGGAACGGTTTCGGTGTTGGTTGGGACGCATCGCCTCCTTTCACGCGATGTCAATCCGCATGATCTGGGCCTCGTCATTATTGACGAGGAACAGCGCTTTGGCGTTGCCCATAAAGAGCAGCTGAAGAACATGCGTGAATCGATCGATGTACTCACGCTTTCTGCGACCCCTATCCCGCGTACTATGCAAATGGGCCTTTCGGGCGTGCGCGACATGAGCTTGATCCTAACTCCGCCCGATGACAGACGCCCGGTGGAAGTGCATGTTGGCGAGTGGGATCCCGACGTGGTGAGCGACGCCATACGCCGAGAGATGGCCCGTGGCGGGCAAATCTACTACGTAAGCAATCGCGTACGTTCCATCGATGAGGCGGTGAAGCGCGTGCAAGCCGCCGCAGGTGAGGCGCGTGTTGGCGTTGCCCATGGCAAGATGACTAAAGAGCAGCTGGAAGACGTTATGGAAAACTTCGCGGCTGGCGAACTTGATGTATTGGTGGCTACCACTATCATCGAATCGGGCATCGACAACCCCCACACCAATACGCTCATCATTGAAGACTCTCAGCGCTTGGGATTAGCTCAGATGTACCAGTTGAAAGGTCGCGTCGGGCGTTCTTCCACTCAGGCGTATGCGTATTTCTTGTTCCCTGACAATATCCCGCTCACTGAAGAAGCGGTGGCGCGCCTTACGGCGCTTGGTGAGCACACCGATCTGGGAAGCGGTATGCGCGTGGCTATGCGCGACCTGGAAATCCGCGGGGCTGGCAGCCTGCTAGGCGCTGAGCAGAGTGGCAATATGTCGGCGGTAGGTTTCGATCTGTTTGCTCAAATGCTGTCTACGGCGGTGAACAATGCGCGTGAGGGCAATTCTTCGGCTAAGGAGTTCTTGCCGCCTGCACTGTCGGATATTGTGGTGAACGTGCCCGACCACACGTATTTCCCCGAGGAATACCTGCCTGACGCTGATGAGCGCGTGTTGTACTACCGTAAGATTGCCAGCGCCGATACCATCGATGCGGTAAATGATATCTACGAAGAATTGTTGGCAAAGCATCCCGAGATGCCTCAGGCCTCCGTCAACCAGTTCGAGAAAGCACGCCTTAAGGCGTTTGCCAACGAGCACGGTATCAAGCTTATCTCCGTTTCGGCGGGCAAACTTACCGTGGAGCCGTTTGCGCTGACAAAATCGCAGGCTTCGAGCTTGCGCCGTAAGGCAGGTCGCTACTTGGCCGACAAGAAAAAGATGGCAGTTCCTCTGCGTGTCGTGGTCCCTGGCTATGGCAAAGAAGAGGAGGCAGGTGATGTGGGCATGCTGACCAACGTGCTTGCCTATCTGCAGAAATTGGTGGAAGAAGGGAAGGAAAGCGGGGAGCGCCCGGCATCGGGACGTGGTGAAGCTCCGCGAAGCAGTCCTTCCTCGGCGGCCTCGGGGCCTTCTGCCCGCTCTTCGCGCAAGGGTTCTTCGACGGCAGGTTCCAGTTTGCGTCGATCGACTTCTCGCAGTACGCGCGCTCAGAGCTTGGGCGTTACCAACTATGTGGGACGTCGAGGGTCAAGGCGATAGAGACTAACAAAAAACCGGGATGAGGCTTACGAATGTCTCATCCCAGTTTTGCTTTCAAAGAGCATGATAGGGCTCTGCGGAGACTACGCCAATCCGGTGGGCTTCATCTGCATGTTGTAGAGCTCGACGTAGGTGCCGGCTTCTAGCGTGATGGTGTCGGGTTTATCTCCCTTGATGAAGTAGTTTCGGTACAGGTAGCTTGAATTCTCGTCATAATTTAAATCGATCATTACAGAGCAAGAGCTGTAATCGTTAGCGCCATCTCCCACTACGAGTTGGTAGGTGCCCTCGGGGATATCGATGCCAACGCGGTAAACTCCGCTGCCGTAGGGCGGCGTGAACGTATTGGTCATTTGATCGAGGGGGAGCATAGTGCCCTCATTGTCGAGAATGAACACTTCGCCTTCGCGTAAGTCCATGAGGTTGTGGCCGTAGTAGCTATTGATGTGCACGGTATCGTAGGTGGAGGCTCCCGCAGAAGTTGGCTGAAGGATATAGAAGGTGGAGAGGCTAGATTTATTGCCGGAAAACCAATAATTTCCAGCGGGAATATCGGTGCCCACGCGGTATACCCCTGCAGCATACCTGCCGTTTGCGTCGGGGGCTTTGCTGGCGTTGTCGAAGTAGCTTGATTGAACAGCATCGAGTTCAGCGCTATCGAGGGCGGTGCTGCCTACAAGGCCGAAGTCCGTTCGGGTTTCCCTATTTAGGAGCTCTTGCTCATTTATGGGCATGTTGTGGTTCTGATATTGCTGATCGAAGCCGCTTTGTGCGTGCCGAGCATCATCTGCATCGTCGAGCGTTGCTGACAGCACTGCGGTGCATGCTGCGCAGCCGCCCATCCCAACGAGCAAAGCGGCAATGATCGCAATCGCAACGATAATGCCCGTATTCTTCTTTTCGGGACGGATCGGCGCCGGTGGGGCAGCGGGAGCAGGAGGGATGGAGCCCCCTTGGGGAACCTGCTGGAAGTTGGCGCCTGTTTGCGCGGCTCTGTTGCCGCCGGCAGGGGTGAACGGTGCTTGCTGCTGGGGCGCTGCGCCGTCTTGTGCCGACATAGAGGACCGAGCCCCCATGGGTGGTTCGGGCGATGCATGGTGCATTGGCTGTTGCGGAATATTGCTGGAACGGGGCGTTTGAGGAGGGTTGCCCCAGTAATTTGGATCAGGCGTGCTGGGCATGGCCAACCTTTCTGGTGGTGCTGTTTACACATGCTGAATGGTATGCCGCTCTGGGCAGGAGAGCGCAAACAGTTACGGAGGCGTTGCCTTATCCGCAGTATGCCTTTGCGGTGATTGAACGGAAATCGCACGCGCCGATTGGGCAGGTACCTATGCAACAACCGCATGCAGTGCAAAGCGATGCGTCGACATCGGGTAAACCTGTTGCTTCGTTGAAGGAGCGAGCGCCTGTGGGGCATGCTCCGATGCAGGCCTGGCATCCACTGCACTGCTGCGCATCAGTGACGGAAGTATAGCGTTCTATATATGCAGATCGTTCGGGCATGGCTTGCGCAGCTTTTACCATTAGGGCTAAACGGGGCGAAGGGTGTTTGGTGGGGGCAAGGGGTGTGCCTATGAGCGTTTCGGCGTTGATGCGACCTTGTGCGCGCAGGCGCTCCTGCTGCTCATGAAAATCGGCGACGGTGCCATCGATTCGCTTTCGATGCGATCCGTCGGCAACATCAATGCTTTCTTTTGCGATTTTTGCCAGCATACCCCGTCGGTCGGTGGCATCGACATTTGCCCAGGCTGCAAGAAGATACTCGCGTTCGGGAAGCTCGGTTACGCGTTCGATGGCTTTGCCGGTCCAGTCTTGTGCCTGGTCGAGCGCATGGGCGTAAAGTGCAGGCCCCATAGGGCCAGCTGCAGGGCAGTTTTCGCAATACGATTCGTCCAGGTACAGTTGAACAGGAATATCGTTTGCCAAAAGCGCTGTCCAAAACTCGGGGGGAACAGCGGCTAGGCAGGGAAGTGCAATAACGTTGCTGCGTGGAGCAACCCCATCAAACAAGTGGTCGTTGCAGGTGAAGCACACGGCGCCTTCTTCTTTTGCTTCGCGTTCCGCGCGGGTGAAAAGGTCTTCGAGGGTGATGCGGGTAAAGGCGAAGGCGTCGCAGATGCCTGCGCACATGCCGCAACGGGTGCAAAGCTCAGTGTTGATGTGCGGCGTGCCGTTTTCGAGGGAAAGTGCGCCAGTGGGGCATACCGCCTGGCATCGCGTGCAGCCTGAACCATGCGGGGCGGTACACCACGATTCCAAAGTCACAACTTCCTCACGGGGGAAGGGGTCGATATCTTCTTCTGCTTCAGTCTCGTTTTCAAAGGGGCTTTCTGCATCGCCTTTGTCATTGGATTCCAGCGCGAGCTCCTTTTCGTGAGCCGACGCTATGGCGTCGATCAGCTCTTCTTCCGAGAGCTGCGAAAGATCGATGCCCGAAAGCGAAGGATGTTCACTTTCGGGCATCACAAATCCAGCGATAGCCGTTTTGTTGTTGCCATCGCTGGATGTACAGATTTGTTCTGGGTCCTTAGGCACCAAATACCTCGTTGATGGTGTAGTCGAGGCGGGCAACCACATCGGCACGATCCATCAGTTCGATGGACTCGAACAGCGGCGGGGAAACCTGAGAGCCAGTGACTGCAACGCGGATAGGCTGGAATACCAGCTTCGCCTTCAAGTCGAGCTTTTCGGTGAGTTCACGACAAGCGTCTTGCAGCGGGTCGCACGCCCATTCAATGGACTCGTCAGCCAGGATTGCACGTACCTCTGCGAGAACCTCGTCGGCGCGGCAGCCTTCTTTCAGCAGGTTCTTCTTAACCGATTTTTCGTCGAGCGTAACCTTGGGGCCGTCGAAGATGAATGCCAGCTTTTCAGGGGCTTCGGTGAAGCGCTTCATACGCTCGGCAACAAGAGGATAGAGCTTTTCGAACCAGTCATGCTTGGCAGCAACCTCTTCTTCGGTGGTGAGGCCGGCGGCGATCAGGAAGGGTGCGGTGGCGTCAACCCATGCAGCAGCGCCCATATTCTTGATGTACTCACCGTTCATCCAGTCGAGCTTGGTTTCATCGAGAATGGCATCCTTGCGCGTGATGCGGTCGAGGCTGAACTCACGACACAGCACGTCGCGCGGGATGATGGTGGTTTCTCCGTCGAGCGACCAGCCCAGAAGCGCGAGGAAATTCACCAGGGTGTCGGGCAGGTAGCCCATTTCCTTGTACTGTTCAACCGAAGTGGCGTTACGGCGCTTGGAGAGCTTGCGGCCATCGGCGCCCAAGATCATGGAAAGATGGGCGAATACGGGAATGTCGTAGCCCAAAGCTTCGTAGATAAGAATCTGACGTGGGGTGTTGGAAAGATGATCGTCGCCGCGGACAACGTGGCTGATCTGCATGTTCGCGTCGTCGCACACTACCGCGAAGTTGTAGGTGGGCGTGCCGTCGGTGCGAACCAGGATCATGTCGTCCATAACGTCGGCAGGGAAAGACATATGGCCGTATACGGCATCGTCGAATTCGATGGGGCCGTGGTTCTCGGGAACCTTGAGGCGCCATACATGGGGTTCGCCTGCATCGATGCGGCGTTGTGCTTCTTCGGGGCTGATGCCGCGACAGGTGCGGTCGTACCCAGAGTAACCGCCTTCGGCCTTTTCGGCTTCAGCGCGCTTTGCGGCGATTTCTTCTTGGGTGCAGAAGCAGGGATATACGGCGCCCTTTTCCTTCAGCTTTTCAAGAGCGGCCTTGTAGGTATCGAAGCGTTCGGTTTGCAGGTAGGGGCCGAACTCGCCGCCAACTTCGGGACCTTCATCCCAATCTAGGCCGAGCCACTTCATCGAACGCAGGATAACCTGCTTGTTTTCCTCGGTGGAACGTTCAGGGTCGGTGTCTTCGATGCGGAGAATGAAGGTGCCGCCCATGGCGCGGGCAAACGCCCAGTTATAGATAGCAGTGCGCGCTCCGCCGATGTGCAGCTCGCCGGTAGGCGAGGGTGCGAAGCGAACGCGAACAGGCTTAGACTGGTCTGTCATCAAGCTCATTTCCTTTCAAGTCGTATGGTCTAAATGATAAACGAAGAGCCGCCCGCATGCCGAAAAGCAGAATGGGAAAATAGGAACAGGTCCCATTTTCCCATCGCGCTGCCCGTGTGCGGAGGAGGTGCGTTTCGCTAGCTCTTTCCTTTTGGTTTTTCCAGGCAGGGTGAAAGCGGTGCTTCGGGGAAAGCGGTGCGAGCCAGGCTTGCGATGATTGTGGCGTTTTCTTCGCTTGGTTCGAATGAAGAATCGAGCGAGAGGTGGTAGGCATCCGCCTTGCCCCAAATGGTGTCAGTGAAGTGCTTGCAGTGCTCGGCTCGTTCGGCATCGATGCGTTCGATTGTGGCGGCGGCTTCCATATGGTCGATGTTTTCGCGTTTCATGACGCGGCCGATGCGAGGTACAAGCGGTGCGTGAATGAATACGTTGAAAGTGCAGGGGCGCTCTTTCAAGATCGCGTTTGCACAGCGGCCAACGATAACGCAGCTTCCTTGATTTGCGAGCTTTGTGATTGTGTGGGCTTGGGCCAACCACAGATCGTCAAGCTGGCTGGGTTCCACACCGATGCTCTGATAGTTCTGCATGTAGAGGTTGTACAGCACTCCTTTGCGAACTTCCTGCTCGTGTTTGCGGACGTAGGCGGAAGTGAGGCCTGCCTCCTGCGCGGTGAGCTCGATAAGTGTTTCGTCGAAAACGGGGATGCCGAGCTTTTTTCCGAGAGCTTGCCCGATTTCGCGTCCACCCGAGCCAAACTGGCGGGAAATAGTAATGACAAGTGGCGTGTTGTCGCCTTCTTCGGAAGAGGGGGATGCGCTTTCATCGGGGGCTGGCATGGTGGCTGCAGTGAGGGTGATATGCCCGCGGGTGGGGCAAAAACGCTCAAACCGAGGCAGCAGCTTGTTGAACAATGCCACGATGCTGCCCACCGCCAACGCTGCCAGGATGGTGCCTTCGCGAACGCCGTACAAAGCGCCGGAGCATGCTAGCGAAACCGCGGCAGCCACTACCACATTGGTGCAGTCGAAAGCAACTTTAACCTTGGGGAATGCGATTTTGGTAACGCGCGATATAGCCAAATTGATGCCTTCTCCGGGTAGGGTAAGGAAACTTGCCTTTACCTGCAGAAACACGCCGAATGCTGTCATGAAGCAGCCGACAACGCTCCAGGTGATTTGCAGCGCGTAGTTTCCCATGGGGATGAGCTCGCAGAGAGGCACGAATGCATCGATAAGTGCCGAGAATACGAAAACGTAGGGTATCTGCAGCAGCTGCACGGGGTTGAAGTCGCGACGCAGCAGGGCGATTTGGATCAGCACGAAGACGACGTTCATGATAAAGGTCCACGTGCCAATGGTGAGAGGGGTGAGATATGAAAGCGTGGCAGGGAAGCACGATACCGGCGAGGTTCCGAGCCCGGTTGCGCGTGTGAGCGCCACTGACGCTGAAGTGATGGCGACGCCTGCAAGCATAACAATTAGTCGGAGCACGACATTGGGGGTCGATCTGTCGAAAAATGAGTGCCAAGCTTGGGTGAATCTCACAGGTCTCCTTTCACGCAGAAAAGCCCACAGAAGTGGGCGCTGCAGTATATGCAAATAGACGGAATACCGTTTTATCCTAGTCCTCAAACATAGAGGAAATGTGTTGGGAGAATAGGAACAGGTGCCATTTCCCCGCCCTGGCGTCAGTGCGCGGAGGAGGTGCGCATTCGTCGCGCCACGTAAGCAGCAGCGCGCACCGTGTTACCCGTGCGCGGGGAAGACCTGTTTTGCTAACTCTTCCTCTCAGGCTTTTCGGGGCAGGGCGAAAGGGGTGCTTCGGGGAACGCTTTTTTCGCAAGGTTGGCAATGAGTTTTGCCGCATCCCTTGGGCTCTGGATCGATGAATCCAATACAAGATGGTGGGTTTCGGCGGCGCCCCACGTTGCGTTTGCAAAGCTGAGGCTATGTTCGGCGCGCTCGCGGTCGATGGTTTTGATGCGCTCTTCCGCTTCTTTTGAATCGAGGCCATCGCGATCCATAACGTGGTTGATGCGAATTTCCAGTGGGGCATGAACGAACACGGTAAGCACGTTCTTTCGGCCCCGCAGGATGGCGCCAGCGCAACGCCCTACGATAACGCAGGATCCCTCGTCTGCCAGTTTGGTGATAGCACGTGCTTGCGCAAGCCACATGTCGTCCATCTGCTCCGGCTCAGCGCCAACGCTGCGGTAGTTTTGCATGTAGAGGTTGTATAGCAAGCCGCGGCGCACCTCTTGCTCGTGCTGTTTAACATATGCAGGCGGAAAGCCGGATTCCTGCGCGGTGAGGTCGATGAGCGTGTGATCGAACGAGGGTATGCCAAGCTCTCTGCCTACCAAGGTGCCGATTTCGCGTCCGCCCGAGCCGTATTGGCGCTCGATTGCGACAACCAGAGGTGGCTGCCCTTCGTTTTCTGGGGCGCTCGGTTGCTCGTCACTGTTCATGGGTACGTTGATGATGAAGCTGATGTGGCCTTCAACGGGGCAGAAGCGGTCGAAGTGGGGAAGTAGTTTGCCGATAAGGGCAACAATGGTTCCTGAGGCAAGGGCGGTGATGATGGTGCCTTCGCGAACGCCCTGGAGATACCCCAGGCCTATGAAGGATATGGCAACGGAAACCACAACCATAGAGCTGTCGAATGCGATCTTGCATTTAGGGAAGGGCTTTTTCGCCGCTTTGGCGATGGCAAGAACGATGCCTTCTCCAGGCAGGGTGATAAAGCTTGCCTTGACCTGCAGGAACACTCCCATGGCAAGCAAGAAGCAACCCAGGATGTTCCACCCTAATTGTTCGGGGTAGTATTGCATGGGCAGTGTTTCGCAGAAAGGTAGAAGCTGGTCGATCATCAGGGCAAATACGAACGTGAAAGGTATTTGCAAGAGCTGTACGGGATTGAAGTCACGGCGAAGCAGAATTGCCTGCACAATCAAAAAGCAGGTGTTCATGATGAAGGTAATAGTACCAAGGGTTAGCGGCACAAGGTAAGAAAGCGTTGCGGGAATACATGAGATAGGGGAGTTTCCCAGGCCGGTTGTTCGCATTAGCGCAATAGACATGGCCATGGAAAGAAACCCGCCGAACAGCACCACGAGACGGAGAATGACGTTGGGAATGGGTTTGTTGAAGAGCGTGATCCAACGATCAGCCAAACTCATAGGGGGTTCCTTTCTTTGATGTGCTCGTGCACTTGCTTTCGGTTAGGTGATTGTACTCCTCTAAAGTAAGGGCTCAGTGATTCCTGATGCTTGTTTTGTCCCGCGCGTATAATGGGGACGGTCAACAAAGGAGGAACTTATGAACTACCAGGAATTGCGTGATGAGATCAAAACCGCCATGAAGGCAAAGGACAAGGTCCGCTTGGCCATCCTTCGCCAGGTTCTGGGCGAGATTAAGAATATCGAGGTAAACGAGCGTCGCGAGATTACTGATGCCGACGTTGACGCCATGTTGAAGCGCACCATCAAGCAGACGAAGGAAACCCTTGACGGTTCTATCAAGGCTGGCAACGATCAGGAGCGTACCGATACGCTTGCCGAACAGGTGAAGATTCTGGAGGAGTATCTTCCGAAACAAGTGAGCGGCGAAGAGCTTTCGGCCTTGATTGGTGAAGTTCTTGCTGAAACCGGCGCAACTACCAAGAAAGAAATGGGCCGCGTGATGGGCGCTCTCACCCAGAAAACGGGCGGCAACTTCGACAAGGCTGCGGCTGCGAAAGAGCTTCAGGGCCGCCTGGCATAGCCATGCGGGGCTGAGGGGGAAGCTGGGAATATGGGGCAGGCCCCATTTCCCACCTAAGAGGAAGAGCCTTGTTTGCGGGAGATTGCGCAAACAAGGCTCTTCCTTTGCCGATCGTACCTAGTTGGAAAAACGGAACCTGTCCCCTTATTCCCAACTAGTGCGCGATAACCTTCCCGAGAAGCCCGCATAGAGCGGCGCAGATAAGGCTGCAGATGACCCACAGCGCCGCCATGGCTGCCCAGAACGCTTCAGGGAATAGCTGGATCAAAAGCGAGCTTGCGCTGAATGTCCAGTTCCCCTGAGAAAACAGCATCTGATGCATCCAGGTGAAGAAGCCATCAAAATCGGTGATCGCCCATGCGGCTAGAGCCAACAGTGTTGCAGCGACTAGGGCTGCGCCTAGCTGCATTGCCCGTCCTGCCCCCTTGCGTCCCGCCAGGAATCCCAGTGCTATAAGTCCTACAAGGGCAAATCCCCCCACAACTCCCACCGAAATGCGGCCCGTGGTAAAGATGGGTGTGCAGTCTTGCAAGTGGGAAAGCGCGTTTTGCGGTAGGGTGTAACGATCGGAAAGCGCACCCGCCACCGAAGCGGCTTTGCCTTGGTTTGCGGCGATATCAAGTCCGCTGGCGGCAAACGCTTCGGCAAGTTGGGGATTCGAGTTCTCGAGCGCTGAACGAATCGCGTCGGAGAGTTCGTCGATTGGCGCTCCTTCGATGGAGAAAGCGCGCGTTGCCTCAGCGATGGCCGCCATGTCTTCTTCGGGGAACACTGAATTTTCCCAACCAGAGAAGGTGCCGCCAATGGCAGCGGTAGCCTGCGGGGTGGTGCAGGCTACGAATCCTAATCCGAACAGGGTGTAGGCCAGGGCTATGCTCGTTGCAAGCGTAAGAAGAGGGGCAAGTGCGCGACGCATGATACTCACGGCGGCTACCCTCGAACGCGGATGGTGGCGGCAGTGATGCCCTTCAGGTCTTTACTAATGGTGGGGAAGGGTCCTAGGCGAGAGAAAATACCTTGAAAATGTCCGTTGTACAGGTACAGGCCGCTGAGGTTGTTGTACAGGGCGCCCGTTCGATCAACTTCGTCATCGGTCAGATTCTCAATATCCTCATCGGGAGGTAGGGTGTGGGTTTTGAACGGGGTGAGGTACGTCTGGACAATGAAAGGCGCGCCTGATGCCCCGTTTGCGAATCGGGCAATAAGATCCTCCCATTCTTCCTGGGTAGAGGAAACGCCAGCATATACATCTTTAGCGCCGTAATTGTCGGTGGGTTTGATGATCCAGGCGTTCTTATTGGTGCGTACTTCGTCGAGATCGATTTCCTTTTCGTCGAGGAAAAGAGTGCGGGGAACATGACGCTTTACGAATTCGTTTTCCTCGGGAGTTAGAATTGCTTTGGTTTTGGGGTGGCGCAGTACTTCGAAAATCTGCTTGTCGTGAACCAGATGGCCGGCAAAGCTTCCAATCAGGGCTACGGCTTCGTGGCGCACCGCTTCGATAAGGTCTTGCGACTCATCCCAGTGATCAAGTACGTCGTTTGTTACGCTGCGGCGCCAAATGGCATGAATGGGCAGCCCGTTGTCATCGTACAGGGCGCCGCCGTCGAACTTCAGATCGCGCACGTCGCATACAACGCATTCGTAACCGTAGCGCGCGAAGAATGAGGAGAACACCTTGAACTCGTCAACTACGCCGCACTCAAGGTAATCGCAGATGGCAAATCGGGCACCGGGAACAAAGTGCTTTGAATGTTCGAAGATGCGAATGAACTCCCGTACCCACGAATCGAAAAGCTCGCAGGCTTCAAGGGGGTGTTTTTGGGAGAAAAGCTTGAACGTTTCTGTCTGGTCGATGCTGTTAGTGATCTCGCGGTTCTCGTTCATGCCCGCAGAGCCATCGCCGTTGAACTCGCAGAATCCGCAGCTGAGGTCATCTTCGTTCAGGAATACGTCGATGCGGGCGAAGGGTAGAGGGTCGGCGTAACCGCGAGGCAGAAGCACCAGTTCGCGCAGGCGCTCATCGAAAGTGAACACGTCGCGGTATTCAGGTGTTTCGCGGTAATGCTCGATGACTTTGCACAAGATTCGATGCGTTGTCTCGGCGATGGAGCGCAACGCGTCCCAGCTCTCATCGTTGTAGAGTCGGGGGATGAATGAAGAAGCAACCACCTTTTCATGCACGATGGCGGTGGAGTTTTTCATGTATTCGTATGCGCTTCGGCGGCCGGCGATATCACCGCCGAGCTCTTCTGCGCAAGCAAAGTATTCTTCGGTTAGCTCGGCATTGCTTTTCATGGAGCTTCCTTTCGCGTTGGTTTCAGCGAAAGTGTACCCGTTAGGCGGGGTGTCTGTGCCTTGCTGCGGGAAAAATGCGGGAATACGATGCCCGAAAGGCAATCGCCTCCAGGAGGTGAAAGGGAGATCCTGGAGGCTGGTTTCCGGATTTGGTTTTAGTGTTGAGCTTTGGCTCGGCGGGCAAGGGTGCCGGGAAGGCCATATGCCACGTTGTCCGATATTAGTGCCAGTAATTCATCGAGGGGCATGTCGTGGCAGCTATGGAGCCAATACAGATAGGCGTTTAGGATGCCACCTAGATAGAATTCAAGCATGATATCGAGGTTGCGTTCAGCTACGGCGGGAAGCAATCCTGCCTCCTTGTGAATGTGCTCTTTTGCGGCCGCCGTCCAATAGGTGAGGTACTCGTCGAGGGGCACATGCTCGGCAACTGTGCGCAGCTGATCGCGGGTGAAGGGCAGTGAAGCTTCGATGGCGGTCAGGAGTCGTTTGGTGCAGGATGGGGGATCGGCAAAGAAGTCACGAAAATCGATCCCCTCCAAGCTTTTTTCGGTCTGGATGCGAATTACGTCTTCGAGCAGATTGTCCACTGATGAGTAGTGGGTGTAGAACGTCTTTCGGTCAACATCGGCGCGCTTGGCAAGTGCGGTGATGGTGATCTTGTTGTAGGCCGTTTCGGCGAGCAGGTCGGTGAAGGCCTTGCGTATGGCGCTTCGGGTACGAATAACGCGCCTATCAGCCTTTTTAGCCTCGATCGTAGCCATAAAAATAATCCCCAATCATTGCCGATGTGTATCTTATGATACAGGTCTTTGCCTCTTGGGCATTGAGCCCCTCTTCGAAGCTAATATAATCTACAAATGTAGAAAAAGCAACGTATGGGATTTAGTAAAGAAGAGGGGTAACGATGAAGGCAACCGACCACATCAAAAGGGCGGCTTTCGAGAAAGCCGTTGACTACTTTCTGGCAGATCCTGAACATAACATTGTAAAAATCATGGACCTGATTGATAAAGTAGCGCCAAAGGACTTGTTCGCATCTCAGCGAACAGCATTTCGCGGTGCAATCGACGATCAAAGCAACTGGTATCGCCTGATCATGCACATCATGAACGATACCAACCCTGAAGTACGCGACGATCTTGTGAAAACGCTCATCATCGATGGCAGCCTGATGGCATGGCCGGTGCAGGAAGCCAACCGCGATAAATACGAATGCAATATCCCCTGGGCCATCCTCCTTGATCCTACCAGTGCTTGCAATCTGCACTGCACGGGCTGCTGGGCAGCGGAATACGGTAACAAACTGAATCTAAGCTTGGAAGAGATTGATTCCATCATCAAGCAGGGTAAAGAGCTGGGCACGCATGTGTATATCTACACGGGTGGTGAACCTTTGGTGCGCAAGAAGGACCTCATCAAGTTGTGCGAGATGCACCCCGATTGCGTGTTCCTTTCGTTTACCAATGGAACACTGATCGACGAGGCGTTCTGCCGGGATATGATTCGCGTGAAGAACTTTGTTCCCGCCATCAGCGCTGAAGGCTTTGAGGAAGCAACCGACAGTCGCCGCGGTGCGGGAACGTACGCCAAGGTGCAGAAGGCAATGCAGCTGCTGAAGCAAAACGGTTTGCCCTTTGGTGTTTCATGTTGCTACACATCGCAGAATGCGGAATCGATTGCCTCGGAGGAGTATTTCGACTACCTTATCGATCAAGGCGCGCTGTTTGCTTGGATTTTCTCGTTCATGCCGGTAGGTGCAGGGTCTACGCCCGATCTTATGGCTAGCCCCGAACAGCGTGAGCATCTGTATCGCTTTGTACGTGAAATGCGTCAGAAGAAACCCTTGTTTACGCTTGATTTCCAGAATGACGGCGAATTTGTGGGCGGCTGCATTGCTGGCGGACGGCGCTATCTGCACATCAATGCGGCGGGCGACGTCGACCCGTGCGTTTTCGCGCATTACTCCAATGCCAATATTCGCGAGGTCTCCCTGCTTGAGGCGCTGCAGTCGCCCATTTTTATGGAGTACTACCGCGAGCAGCCTTTCAGCGACAATCTGCTCCGTCCATGTCCCATCCTGGAAAACAGCGGCAAACTGACCGAAATGGTCGAACGTGCAGGTGCCCATTCTTCCGATCTTCAGGAGCAGGAAACGGCTGAAGAGCTGTGCGCAAAAACCAAGGATGCCGCTGCAGCATGGAAACCGGTTTCCGAGCGCATTTGGAATGATCCTAACGATCCTTTGTTCGAGAAACGCCACGATGCTACCCAGGGAATGGCGGCAACCGATATGACGAAATTCGAGCGCTTGGGTCGTACCCGTCACCCAATGGCGCAAGATAAATAGTCCGCTTGCCCCCATAACCTGTTGGCGTTTTCTGTTGACGGCGCAGCATGGGGCACAGGGACGGTATAGTACTATCGAAAAGTTGTGGGGAGGCAGCTTTAGCTGCCTCCTGTTTTCCTGAAAGGAAACGATAGATGCAAGAAGAACAGCATTCGTACCTGTTTACGAGCGAATCGGTAACCGAAGGCCACCCCGATAAGATCTGCGACCAGATCTCCGATGCCATCCTCGATGCCATCCTCGCCAAGGAAACCGAGTTGGCAGCAGGAGGTTATGTTGCTCCGGGCGGCATTCCCGCCAACCCGAAAGAGGTTCGTTGCGCGGTGGAAACCATGGCTACCACTGGTCTTATCATGGTTACCGGCGAGGTGCGCACTCAGGCCTATGTTGATGTGCCGGGAATTGCCCGCGAGGTGCTTCGTGAAATCGGATACGATCGCGCCAAGTACGGTTTCGACTGCGATACCTGCGGTGTGTTGAATACCATCCACGAGCAGTCTCCCGATATTGCGCAAGGCGTTGACGAATCTTGGGAAACGCAGAACGGTGAAGCTGTTGACCCGTACGACCAAATCGGCGCGGGCGATCAGGGCATGATGTTCGGTTACGCATGCAACGAGACAAAGACCCTTATGCCTTTGCCGCATTATCTGGCCAGCCGTTTGGCTGAGCGTCTTTCGAAGGTGCGTAAAGATGGCATCATGCCGAATCTGCGTCCCGACGGCAAGACCCAGGTTAGCGTTCGTTACGTTAACGGCGTTCCTACCCAGGTCGAAAAGGTGGTTATATCTACTCAGCACTCCGAGGAAACCGATCCTACTGAATTGCGCAAAGCGCTTAAGCGTAACGTTATCGACCCCGTGTTTGAAGCCGAGGGGGTAACGGTCGCAGACGATCTGGAACTGTATGTGAACCCTACCGGTCGTTTTGTGGTGGGCGGCCCTATGGGCGATGCGGGCCTTACCGGCCGCAAGATCATCGTTGACACCTATGGCGGTATGGGACGTCACGGTGGCGGCGCCTTTTCGGGCAAGGACTGCACCAAGGTAGACCGCTCGGGCGCCTATGCTGCTCGTTGGGTTGCCAAGAATGTGGTTGCTGCCGGTTTGGCAACGCGTTGCGAGGTTCAGATTGCCTACGCCATTGGTGTTGCGCGCCCTGTTTCTGTAATGGTTGATACGTTTGGCACGGGCATTGTTTCCTCATCCGACATCGAGGCAGCGGTAAGCAAAGTGTTTGACCTGCGTCCTGGTGCCATTATCGACGAGCTCGATTTGCGCCGTCCTATCTATCGCAAAACCGCGGCATACGGCCACTTTGGCCGCGAGCTTCCTGAATTCACTTGGGAAAAGACCGACAAGGCCGAAGAGCTGAAGGCAGCGTGCGGCATCGCGTAAAGCGTTATCCTCAAACCGAATCAACGGTTGTAAGCCCCGTTTCGACGGGGCTTTTTGTGTAATGATGCCGCGACCATGTGTTCGATGTGTTTGGCATGAAGCCGAACTGGAACGTCGAGCATGTGATCTAACTTTCTGGGCATTTCTCGGAGTGCTCTATTTGCTTTGGCGCTCGGCGCAGTGCTGGAGGTTTGGTTGCGCTTGGCCGGTTTGCTTGGGAAGTTGATTGCTGCCCCTTATACTCTTCAACATGAAATTTGCCTCTGTGATTCTCGACATACCAACTGCGGCACTCGAAACACCCTATACCTATGTGGTGCTCGAAACTGCCGAAGAGCAGACGCAGCTAGCGGCTGCGAAGTCTTCTGCCAAGATGCCTGCAAAAAAGGCGATGCAGGCATCGTTTGATGATTTGCTCGCTGAAGATCCAATACAGGCATCGCCCATCCACCTATCCACTGCAGGCTTGATACAGGCGGGCCATGAGGCGGGAGTAAGCGACTTTGGCGTCGAGATGTTCACTGCCGCCAATGTCTCACAGGGGGGTTCCAAGGAAAAAGCGTCTGATTCTTGTGCTGCGTCATTGTGCTCGTCCGTTAAAGTCGGTTGCGCAGTGCTGGTTCCCTTTGGTGGGCGCAAAGCCGTGGGCTTTGTGGTTGGCCTGGGCGCAGATGCCCCCAGTGGCCTGGATTTTTCGAAGCTCAAAGCGGTAGAAGAGGTGTTGGGAAAACCTTGTTTCACCGAAATCGGTGCTCAATGTGCGCAGTTCTTGGCGGATCGTTACCTTGCACCGTTTTCTTCTTGCATACGCCTGTTCATGCCACCTGGCGGCGTGCCGCGTATGGAGCGTATCAACGGCACCTGGCAGGTGACGCGACCTATGGTTTCCGAGGTCGACGAGCGTTGGGTGACGCGCACTTCTGGGGCAGATGAATTCAAGCCGCGCAAGGGTGCCGTTAAGCAGGAGCTTGTGTTGCAGGCACTCAAGCAGGGCGATTTGCGCGTTGCAGAACTTACGGCTGAATATGGATCGGTTTCTGCCACGCTGAAATCGCTTGAAAAGAAGGGCGTTATTCGCATTGAGCATCGCCGGCGCATGCGCGAATGCGACCAGCCGAGCGCCGCATTTTCCAAGAGGGCGGGGGAACGGCCTGTGCTTACTCCTCATCAGGAAGAAGCGCTTGCCGCTATAACCTGGGCCTCCGCGAAACAAGACGGGCATGTGGTGCTGGTTGATGGCGTTACCGGATCGGGCAAGACCGAGGTGTATTTGCGCGCCATCGAAAATGAACTCGAGCAGGGTCGTGGCGCTATAGTGCTGGTTCCTGAGATTTCGCTGACGCCGCAAACGGTTGCGCGCTTTCGCGGTCGTTTCGGCGACACAGTGGCGGTGCTGCATTCCCGCATGTCGCAGGGTGAGCGCTTCGACCAGTGGGATCTTATCCGCGAAGGACGTACCCGTGTGGTGGTAGGCGCCCGCAGTGCGTTGTTCGCCCCCATGGAAAACGTGGGTATTGTCATCATCGACGAAGAACACGAATCCAGCTACAAACAGGATCAGGCTCCGCGCTATGTGACCCGCGATGTGGCTGAGTGGATGGTCCGCTCACATGGCGCCGTGCTGGTGCTCGGTTCTGCGACGCCATCGCTCGAGGCGTTGCATCGATGTGCGGTGGAGCCTTCGTGGACTCGCGTTGAGATGCCTGGTCGCGCCAACGGAAAACCGCTGCCGGATATCAATGTGGTAGACATGGCGCGCGAGTTCGGCGGAGGCAATCGCTCCATGTTCTCTCGTGATCTTCAGAACGCTCTTTTTGAAGTGCTGGACAAAGGCGAGAAAGCTGTCCTGCTGCTGAATCAGCGCGGATTTGCCCAGTTTTTGCTGTGTCGCGATTGCGGGTTCGTGCCTGAATGCGATTCATGCTCAACGTCACTTACGTACCACGAGCGTGCCGCGAAGTTGGTGTGTCACCATTGTGGTGCTACGCGTCCAGTGCCTGCGGTGTGCCCCGAATGCGGAAGCCCCTACTTAAAGCGTTTTGGTGCCGGAACCCAGCGCGTTGAAAGCGAGCTTTCGTCGCTTGTTGCCGGTCGCGAATGTCGCATCATTCGCATGGATGCCGACACGACTGCAAGGAAGGGCGACCATCAGCGCTTGCTGGAACGTTTTGCGGCTCCAGGTGCCGCAGTGCTTCTTGGTACGCAGATGATAGCCAAAGGGCTCGATTTCGATGATGTAACCCTGGTAGGTGTCATTAATGCCGACACCATGCTGAAGCTGCCCGATTTTCGCAGTTCAGAGCGCACCTTTGATCTTATTGAGCAGGTGGCGGGACGCGCTGGTCGTGCGGAGAAGCCAGGGCGAGTGGTGGTGCAAACCTACAGCGCATGCGATGTCGCAATCCGTGCTGCCGCCTCTTACGACCGTGAGCGGTTTTTGGCGGAGGAATTGGAGCTGCGCGAGGGATTGGGCTATCCGCCCTATGTTCGTCTTGCCAATGTCTTGGTGTGGGGCCGCAACGAAGATGCTGTGCGAACCGTAGCGAAGGGCCTGTATCACGATCTTTCGCAGCTAGTGGCTGGCAAAGGTGCCGGTTGGCTGGTTTTGCCGCCCACACCATGCGTCCTTGAGCGATTGAAGGGGTCTTGGCGCTACCATGTTGTGGTGAAGGCGCCGTTAAAGGGAAACATTGCGGAATGCTTCGCCTCTTATTTCCGCGAGAGGAAACCGCACCATGATGTGCGCGTTTCGATCGACATCGATCCTGTTAACCTTCTGTAATTGGCGTTCCCTGCAACCGATTCCGAAGGCTGTGGGCCCTATAAACCAATACGTAAACTTGAGGGTATCTATAAAGCGCCATTGGCGTTATAATGGCATGATGTTTTCAACAGGCTCTAGCCTGATTTTGTAGAAGCGTGGGAAGGAAACGACGTGGCAAAGGCTTCCTCACAACAGTCTGAATCCAAGGAAAAGACGACGAAGAGTACGGCCAAGAAAGCGCCAGCCAAGAAGGCGGCTCCCAAGAAGGAAACGGCAAAGGCTAAAAGCGCCGCAGCTTCCAAGAAGAAGGCGGTCGAAGCCGAAGCGGCAGAGGCCCATGATCTCGAGGAAGACGACACCGAAAACATTTTGGAGTCCGACGTTGAGCCCACTGATCTGCACGACGACCATCATGATGTAAAGGCTTCTGATCTTACCGACGAAAGCCTGCTTGAAGGCGTGCCTGAAGAAGAGCTGAAGGCGGCTGCTGAAATCACGGTTCCCAAGGTTTCCCATAAGAGCAAAAGCACGCGCAAGCGCAGCACGCGTAAGTCTTCCGCTGATTCTTCCGTTGCCCTGCTTACGGGCGACCCGGTGCGTATGTACCTGAAAGAAATCGGTAAGGTTTCCCTGCTTACTGCAGCGGAAGAAATCGATCTTGCTATGAAGATTGAAGCAGGCGTTGCCGCTACCGCTGAATTGGAAAAGGCCGAAGAAGAGGGCATCGAGCTTGAGCGCCGCGAGCGCCGCCGCCTTACCCGTGTAGAGCAGGTGGGTATCGATGCCAAGCAGCAGCTCATCGAGGCAAATCTCCGCTTGGTTGTTTCCATCGCAAAGCGCTACGTTGGTCGCGGCATGCTGTTCCTCGACCTTATCCAGGAAGGCAACCTGGGTCTTATCCGTGCAGTTGAGAAGTTCGACTACACCAAGGGCTTTAAGTTCTCCACGTATGCTACGTGGTGGATTCGCCAGGCAATCACGCGCGCTATCGCTGACCAGGCTCGTACCATCCGTATTCCTGTTCATATGGTCGAAACCATCAACAAGCTCGTTCGTATTCAGCGTCAGTTACTACAGTCGCTGGGTCGCGAACCTACTCCTGAAGAAATCGCTGAGGAAATGGGTCTTACTCCCGAGCGTGTTCGTGAAATCCAGAAAATCAGCCAGGAACCGGTTTCGCTCGAAACTCCCATCGGTGAAGAAGAAGATTCTCAGCTGGGCGACTTCATCGAAGACGATGCAGCAATCGTTCCTCCTGATGCGGCATCTTTCAGTATGCTGCAGGAGCAGCTTTCCAAAACGCTGGAAGGGCTGGCCGAACGTGAGCGCAAGGTTATTTCCCTGCGTTTCGGCCTGGAAGACGGGCATCCTCGTACGCTCGAGGAAGTTGGTCGCGAATTTGGTGTAACACGTGAGCGTATTCGCCAAATCGAGTCGAAGACGCTTGCCAAGCTGCGTCATCCCTCCAGGTCACAGAAGCTGAAAGACTATCTGGAAGACTAAGCGTTCTGCGTCGTTCTGCCGAACGGCGCAGAACTCATGAAATGCAATGATGCTGCGCGGAATTCTGACGGCACGGAAAAATTTCAAGGCCCATGGGGCGGCGCGAAGGCCTGCACTCATGGGCCTTTCAGTCTTCCTGTACTTGTCAGAATTCCGCCCGCTAACTCACTGGCGTATGCCCTGATTCTTATTAACGCCCTTTCGGGCGTTTTTGCGTTGTTGGGCGTCTAAGAGGGACAGTCCCTTTTGGACACCTTAGAATGTGTTCCAGATCAGCAGCTAAAAGAAACTGTTCTGTTTTGGTTGCCTTTTGGCTATTTTTCAGCAACCATCGCCGATAACGGAGGAGCCCCTATGGCAAACGATCAACTTGAATTCTTCGCTACATGCCCTCAAGGGTTTGAGCATATTCTTGCTGACGAGTTGAAGCGTCTGCGCGCCCAAAGCGTGCGCCCCCTGAAGGGCGGTGTCGCGTTCTTCGGAACTAAGGTGGAAGGCTATCGTGCGTGTCTGTGGTCGCGCATCGCTTCGCGTGTTCTGCGCGTTATGGGTCGCGTTGAGGCTTATAGTGCCGAGGCGCTTTATGAGGGCGTAAAGGCATTGCCTTGGGCGACGGTAGTTGGTGACGGCGCTACTATTGCAGTTACGGCGCGTGGCACCAATGATGCTTTGCGCAACACTCAGTTTGCAGGGCTGAAGGTGAAGGATGCCGTATGCGACCGTTTACGCGAGGCGCGAGGCAAGCGCCCTGATGTCCAGCCTCAGCGCCCTGACGTGCCCATTTGGGTGTCGATTCATGGCAAGAAGGCAACTGTTTCTATCGATTATGCTGGCGAATCGTTACATCGCAGGGGCTATCGTGTGCCTGGTGAAAATGTAGAGGCCCCTTTAAAGGAAGCGCTTGCCGCCGGCATGCTGGTATGGGGCGGATGGGATCGCGTGGCAGCTCCCGCCTTACGTCGCGCCAAAGCGGAACGTGCCGGAGCTGATGGTTTGGTGGAAGCGCCGGTGTTTATCGATCCTGCCTGCGGCAGCGGAACGCTGGTTCTGGAAGCAGCCATGATGGCAGCCGATCGCGCCCCGGGTCTTTCCCGCGATTACTGGGGTTTTGAGGGTTGTGCTGATTTTGACGCAGATGGGTTCGATGACCTATTGGCGGACGCCGATGAGCGTTTTGAGCGAGGCCTGGAAGATGCACCGCAGCTGTTCGGTTTCGACATCGACTCCCAGGCGGTGGGCATTGCGCGAGGCAACGCGCGGCGCCTAGGCCTTTCGAAGCTGGTGACATTCGGCTGCGCCGATTGCGCTGACCTGCCTGTTAGCTTGCATCAAAACGGTATCGAGTTCGACCAACGTGGCTTTATCGCTATCAATCCGCCGTATGGCATGCGTCTTTTGGCTCATGGACTCGACGGGTTCTATGAGCATCTTTCGCGGGGCCTTCGCGAGTTGTCCGACTCGTGGAGCATGACGGTGATTACGCCCGATGATGATTTCGATGGCTCTGTGGGCTTCGAGGCCCAGCGAATCTTGTCGGTGTACAACGGTGCAATTGAGGCTACACTTCGCAGTTATCGCTTGGGTCATTCCAGCATCATTGAGGTTCCTCTTGTGACGCTTGAGGGAGCTGAAGTCAAGGTTGCTGTCACTTCCGATCATGCACTGCAATTTGCAGCACGTTTGCGCAAAATGGCAAAAGCGCGCCGCAAGTGGGCGCGAAAGAACAAGGTGCACGCATACCGCATCTACGATGCCGACTTGCCCGATTACGCCGTTGCCGTCGATGTGTTCGAAGAGCAAGGCTCGGGTGATACGAATTTGCTCATAACCGAATATCAGGCGCCGAAAGAGATCGATCCCGCGAAGGCAACGCGTCGTTTCAAGGATGCTTGCACCGTTGCTCCTGTGCTTTTGGGCGTTCCCGAGGAGCGTCTGTTCACGCGTGTTCGTCGTCAGGCAAAAGGCGGATCGCAATACCACCGCGAAGAGCACATCTCCCATCGCGTCATCGTCGAGGAAGCGGGGCATCCCTTCGAGCTCGATCTTTCTGGCTATTTGGACACGGGTCTATTCCTCGACCATCGTATTACTCGCAGTATGGTGGGCGAAATGGCGGCTGATAAGCGCTTCCTTAACCTATTTGCCTACACCGGCACGGCAACGGTCTATGCCGCGGTGGGTGGTGCTGCCTCGACCACTACGGTCGATATGAGTCAGACCTATCTTGATTGGGCGAAGCGCAACATGAAGAATGCGGGCTTTACGGGTCGCCAGCACCAGTTTGTTCGTGCAAATGTCCTTTCTTGGATAGAGCAGGCTGCTGAAGAGGAATCCGGTTGCTACAATTTAGTGTTCCTTGACCCACCCACGTTCTCCAATTCAAAAACTATGGGTGAACGCACATGGGATATCCAGCGCGATCACGCTGAGCTTTTGCGCCTGGTGCGTCGCCTTCTTGCTCCTGGCGGCATCATCGTGTTCTCTGGAAACTTGCGTTCGTTCAAGCTTGATGAAGTGAAAGTGCGCGCTTGCGGGCTGGGCATTGAGGACGTTACCGCAAAGACGATCCCTGAAGATTTCTCCCGTAATCCACGCATTCATTTCTGCTACTTGCTTACCGATTTGCGCGGGTAGGAGCTTCCGCGCATGCTGGAAAAGGTCAGGGCTTTCGTTTCGAAGGAAGCGGTGCTGGTCGTTGCGGTTTTGGCAGCTGCAGTGTCATGTGCGCTGGTGCCTTTTGACGAAGGCTATGCGTCGTATGTTGATTGGCGCACTTTGACACTTCTGTTTTGCCTGATGGCGGTTGTAACGGGATTGCGTTTCATGGGCGTGATGCGCCTGCTGGGCAGCTGGGCTGTGTCTCGTGCTTCTTCTATGCGCACCCTGGCGTTCGCGTTGGTTGCGCTGACCTTCGTCAGCTCCATGGCGGTAACCAATGACGTGGCGCTTATCACCTTTGTTCCTCTTGCCCTTGTCGTGCTCTCCGAGACGGGGGAGGGTCGGCATACGGCTTCTGTGGTGGTGCTCATGACGGTTGCGGCAAATTTGGGCAGTATGCTGTTGCCCGTTGGGAATCCGCAAAACCTCTTCCTCTATCGCGCATCGGGCATGGGCTTCCTTCAGTTTGTGCTGACCATGGCGCCTATTGCTGGCCTGTCTGCGGCAATGTTGGTTGCGACATTGCTGATTGTGTTCCGGGGTAATGCGGAGGGGCACCCCGATTGCGCGTCTCGCAAAAAACCTTCCAAGCCTACGGGGCGGCAAGGGTTCTTGTTCGTCTCTTACCTGCTTTTGTTTGCTTTGAGCATTATGGCGGTAGTAGGTCTTATTGATGCTTTTGCCGTGGCAGCTCTCGTTGCCTTTGCCCTGCTCTTTTTTGATAGACGCACGTTGGCGAAGGTTGATTATGGCCTTTTGCTCACTTTTGTGGCCCTGTTTGTATTCGTGGGTAATATGGCTCGCATTCCGGCGGTGCATGAAGTGCTTTCTGCCCTGGTAGGCATCGCGCCGTTTTATGCGGCAGTGGGATCAAGCCAGGTGATAAGCAACGTGCCTGCCGCCGTTTTGCTGTCTGGTTTCACCAACGACTGGACTGCCCTTATAGTGGGGACGAACCTCGGCGGGTTGGGAACCCCCATTGCTTCTATGGCCAGCCTTATCTCGCTCAAAATTGCCACTGCCTCGGGTTTGGTGGGAAAGCGTCGTTATTTGGCGGTGTTCACGGCCTGGAATGTGGCATTCCTTGCCGTCCTATGTGCGGCAAATGCGGTATTCGGGTGGGCTTGAGTCCAAGAGATGCCGTCTTTTGGCAGATCCAGCGTATTTCAAAGGCTTTATTGTCCCATGTTTGTTTTCTCCCCGCGAAGCAGGGCGTCTACCAATTCGTTGTCCTCTTCGCTGGGTGAGCCTAGTGGCAGCCCGCACGCTTCAAAGAAATGACTGCCAGCGAATTGACGAGCGCGGAACGAACCGTGAATGCCGTCGTCAAGATAGCGAATGCGGCTTCGGCAATCGGTTGTTCCGCAGAACAGCATGCCGTGGTTGCTGATGTAGCGCGCATAGGTTTTCGTTTCCGACCAGAGCATCACGCCGGCCATATTCTCCAGTTCGTAGGCCACGGCGTAATTGGTCCAGCTTATGGCCCGCAATCGTACGTAGCGGTCGAGCAGTGATGCCATGCGGGTAACGCGGCGCAGTGTTTCGGTGGCTCCGATGAACAGTGCGTTGGCGGGTACTTCGATGTCAAGTGCCGAAATCTGACGAAGAGCCTCTTCTTGCATGTGGGGATCGAGCATCACACCAGGCACCGTGAGCTTCATCGATTCGTCGGGGAACAGTTCGATGGCTGAATGGACTGAGCTTCCGGGAATACCTTTGGATGTCCGAAATATCAGCGAATCGTGTGCGTGCTGAACATGGCAGCTCATTCCTTGTTGCGCAAAAGCTGATCTCATGGCAATGACATGGCTTTCCTGAGCTGCTCTAGAGGGTGTATCAGCGGCGCGACGGCCCATTCGGTACAAGTACAGGCTAAACAAGGGCAGAGGAGCCTCAGAGGTTGTGCTGTCCTGTGAGGTACATGGGGTGTCCGCCGGATACCATACGGTACGTTGACAGAACTCGCGGATTTCCTGCTTACGCTTAGTCGCCTTGCTGTAGAGTTCCACCAGTGCCGAACCGAGTGCGGGGCCCGAGGTTGATCCTTCGCGTATCTCGACAATGCCGTCGGCAACATAGGGTGGGAAATCGCCTTCGTGGACCTGAACCACTACAGCGCCTTGTTTGGGGTTTGCAGGATCGGCGATAAAGCGTGTGTCGAAGCGCGGAGTAGGGGATACATGGTGGCGGCACAGCTCGCCGAATATCTGAGAGAAATCTGCCGACTGCTTTGGCACAGGACAAACCGTTTTATTGTCATCGGCGATGCCGATGACAAGCCAGCCGCCATGGGAATTAGCAAACGAGGCGATAATCTTGGGGATCTTCGCGCGGACGTTTTCGTTCCAGGTGCGCTTGAATTCAAGCGCAAAACCTTCTTCGAGGTCCTTTAATTGCGCGAGGTCGGCATAGGCCACTTCGTCAAGACTTTTGGGTTGGCCCTGTTCGTTGCGAAACGGACTGTACATGGTAACCCCCTCATTTCCCATGAGACCATAATAGCGTGTTGGCGTCTCTTCTTATTCCTCTGTATGGATGTTCTTGCTTTGGGATGGGGTCTCTTTTTCTGCTCGTCTTTTTGCGGCGTATTCTTCCTCGATCTGCTTGGCGAATGCATCCATCTTCGTTTCGCCTTCGCTTTTGATCCCGAATAAGGTTCGTCCGCTTGAAACGCGCGGCTTAGCTTCGCCGGAAAGTTCGGCAGCAAGGGCCTGTTGGATACGTTCCCAACGTTTTTGGAATTCGTTGTCCATAATCAGTGATCCAAGATTCGCTTGAGGTGTTCGACGAGGGCCAGACATCCAGCGTCGACATCTTCGTAGGTAGTGTCGAAATCGCCGGTATACCACGGATCTGCAACGTCTCGCGAAGCGCCTACCCAATCCATCAGAAGGCTTAGCTTTCCATCGGGATCGTTGTGGTAGAGGCGCATCATGTCGCGCATGTTGTAGCGATCCATGCCCACAATATAGTCGAACTTATCGTAGTCGGCGGTCGTTGCCAGGCGCGCCGCACGATGCTCGTAGGGAATGCCGTACCGATCGAGGATTTCTTTCGTTCCGTAGTGAACGTCGCTGCCGATTTCATCGCGATGCATCGCTGCCGACTCCACGTAGACGGCAGCATCGAGCCCCGACTGGCGCACACGTTCTTTCATGACGAATTCAGCCATAGGTGAGCGGCAGATATTGCCATGGCAAACGAAGAGGATGTTGATCATGGGTTGCCTTTCGGTAAATTGCGGCAGTGAGGTAACTATAGCGTGGTTCCTGGTGTTGGCAAGCTTGGGCAATGAAGGAGGGGTTAAGGTGTGGAAATAAAAAAAGATCCGCATAAAGCGGATCTTCGAAATTCTGGCTCCCCGGGTAGGATTCGAACCTACAACCCTCCGGTTAACAGCCGGATGCTCTGCCGTTGAGCTACCGAGGAATTCGGTGCGTTCTTCGTGACGCAGGAATTTATTATACGCATCTTGGAATCCAGTGCAACATCTTTTTTGAAAAAAGTTCTAACTCGATTCGCATCAGCGCAAACGATGAATTAGCGCCTACGGAGCGATGGCCTCCTGCGACCCCTGCCAGTGCGTGATGGGCGTTTGGTGGGACGCTTGGGGTTGGGGACCAGGCGATCGTCGGCATACTCGAAGCCTTCGACGTCGTGAGTTTCAAGCAGATGCTGCGTGTGGTATTCAATTTCGCGCAAGTCAAGAAGCTGATCTGGGGAAAGGAACGTATAGGCGGCTCCTGATTCGCCAGCGCGGCCCGTACGTCCGATTCGGTGGATGTAGTCTTCAGGCGAGTCGGGCACGGTGAGGTTCACGACGTAGCTTACATCGGTGATATCGATGCCGCGTGCGAGGACATCGGTGGCAACCAGAACATCGATTTTGCCATCGCGGAAGTTCTTTAGTGCACGGTCGCGTTTGCCTTGATGCTTGTCTGCATGGATGCTGTCGGCTTTTACTCCTGCGTCTTTCAGGCGTGTGGCGCACGAATCTGCAGATTGCTTGGTGCGGGTAAACACGATGACGCGTTCCGCCCCCTGCTCCTTAAGCAGGGCAACAAGGAGATCCTGCTTCTGGCGCTCGGAAACGGGTAGCAGGTATTCGTTTACCGTATCGGCGGTTTCGCCCTTGTGGGCGATTTCGACGACCTCCGGATCCGTCTGCACGAGCTTTGCCTTCGCCTGAACGTCAGGCGTCAAAGTAGCGCTGAATAAGAAAGTTTGGCGTTCCTTCGGAGTCATGCGCACGATGGTATTCACAGGGGGCCAAAAGCCCATATCCATCATGCGGTCGACTTCGTCAAGCACCAGGTAGTGGATGTTTTCCAAGGAAAGAAGTCCTTGTTGTGCCAAGTCAAGTAAGCGTCCGGGAGTGGCAATAAGCACATCACATCCCTTTTTGAGCTTTTCGACCTGGGTGGAGTATTTCTTGCCGCCGATTACGGTAAGAGTACGGAACTTGGTGGTTTGCGCAATAGTGCTTGCGCATTCGGAAATTTGCTGAGCCAACTCACGTGTCGGTGCCAAAACCAATGCATAGGGACCTTTTTTGGGGCGCTTTGAGCCGAAGTGGCGCACCATTTGGTCGAAGATGGGAAGCAAATAGGCAAGCGTCTTTCCCGTTCCGGTTTGCGCAGCAGCCAGGATGTCTTTTCCTTCGATTCCCGGTGGAATGGAAAGTGCCTGTACAGGGGTAGGTTCGGTGAAGCCAAGATTTTCAATGGCTTCCAATGAGGGCTTGGACAAGCCAAGCGTATTAAAAGTTGAGGTAGTCATGCCTTTCAGTGTAGGGGACGGAAGGGCAATAGTCTATGCGGAAGATAAGCAATGGTATACTTTCCCAATGCATCTGATGCCGTTTATGCGCGGCTCAATCACCCTTACGAATCAAACGAAAGAGGCACTGTTCGTTATGAGCTCTAATAGTTTTGAAGCAAGCCAGAAGCGCAGCGAGGCAATTCGCGCCGATCTTGAGGTAAACCCCGGCAAGTACACGATGCTTACGGGCGATCGCCCTACGGGTCGTTTGCATCTGGGCCACTATTTCGGCACCATCAAGGAACGCGTTGCGCTGCAGAATAAAGGCGTAACCACGCGAGTTATCATTGCCGACTATCAGGTTATTACCGACCGCGACACCACAGAGAACATCCAGGACAACGTTCGCAATATGGTAATCGACTACCTTGCTTGCGGTATCGATCCAGAGAAAACTATTATTTTCACCCATTCTGCGATTCCTGCTTTGAATCAGCTCATGCTCCCGTTCCTTTCTTTGGTGTCCGAGGCAGAGCTCCTTCGCAACCCCACGGTTAAGGCCGAGCAGGAAGCATCGGGCCATGCTCTTACCGGCCTTCTTCTGACGTATCCTGTGCATCAGGCATGTGACATCCTGTTCTGCAAGGGCAATATCGTGCCCTGCGGCAAGGACCAGTTGCCCCATATCGAGCAGACCCGCCAAATCGCTCGCCGTTTTAACGAGCGTTACGGCTTTGTGTTCCCTGAACCCGAAGGCCTTCTGAATGATGATGCGCCTGAGATTCCCGGTCTGGATGGCCGCAAAATGTCGAAGAGCTACGGCAATGCCATCAGTCTTTCGTTTACGGCAGAGGAAACCGCCAAAATTATCAAGAAGTCCAAGACCGATTCCGAACGTTTCATTACGTTCGATAAGGAAAATCGTCCTGGCGTATCTGCGCTTCTTACTACGGCTGCTTTGTGCACGGGCCGCACTGAGGTGGAGATCGCGGAAGAGGTTGGCAACGGTGGTTCGGGCACGCTCAAGAAGTATGTCACCGAAGCGGTTAACGAATACCTTGCTCCCATCCGTGAACGCCGTGAGGCTATCGCTGCAAAGCCTGGTTATGTGGAAGAGGTTTTGCATGAAGGCAACCGCAAAGCTAATGAAATTGCCAATGAAACCTTGGATGAGGTTCGTGAAGCTATGCATATGGTTTACTAGGACCTGCTCCTTTGACGCTTCAAAACGGCTAGGCACGCGTGTCTAGCCGTTTTTTGTTAGTTGATGTCGAGCAAAGTCGGGGTTACGCGGCAAAAGTGTGTCCTATAACCCATAAGGCATGGGCTTGGAAGACGACAAAATGCCAAACTTCGCCACAAGCGCGATATTTTACGACGGTATTGTGCCAGAGCAGCTGCAAAGGTCGATTTGCACGTTAATGTGTCGATCCTTAGGAATGGAAGTGGCAAAAGCCATAAAGTACGCTAGAATAGTCAATCGCAGCTTCTGACGAAGACGCTGTGTTTGGGCCCATAGCTCAATGGTGGAGCAGGGGACTCATAATCCTTTGGTTCTCGGTTCGAATCCGGGTGGGCCCACCACAAAATGCAAACCGCCGCCGAGAAACCTCGACGGCGGTTTTTCATGCTCGATGTCTTGCGGTCTAGACGGTGTAAACCATACCCATAGCCTCGCAAACCTCGCCAAGCGTCTCGTTCGCGATCTCGTTCGCGCGGCGGTTGCCGTCGGCCAGGATGTCGGCGATATACGCAGGATCCCGCATAAGCTCCTCGCGGCGCGCGCGAATGGGTGCGAGATAGTCGTTCACGCTCTGGGTGACGTACTTCTTGAGCGTGCCCGAGCCGCCGTCGCCGATTTCCTCCGCGATCTCGACTTCCGTACGCCCGGTGCAAAGCGCCGCGGTGGTGAGCAGGGCGGACACACCAGGGCGATTGTCGGGATCGAAGGTGATGTTGCGGTCGGAGTCGGTCTGCGACTTCTTGATGAGCTTTGCGGTCTCCTCCGCCGTCGCCGAGAGGCTGATGGCGTTGCCGTAGCTCTTCGACATCTTGCGGCCGTCAAGGCCGGGAATCAAAACGGCGTCGGTCAGAAGGCCTTCGGGCTCGGGGAACACCTGCGCATAGCGCTCGTTGAAACGGCGCGCGATCTGGCGCGTCTGCTCGATGTGCGGCAGCTGGTCTTTGCCGACGGGCACGATGTTGCCCTTGCAGAAAAGGATGTCGCACGCCTGGTGCACGGGGTAGGTCAAAAGCAGGCCCGTGAGCGCGTGCCCCGACGCCTCCTGCTCGGCTTTCACCGTGGGGTTGCGCTCGAGCTCGGCTTCGGTGCAAAGCGAGAGGAAGGGGAGCATGAGCTGGTTCAATGCGGGAATGTGCGAATGCGTGAAGATGATGGTCTTCTCGGGGTCGATTCCGCAGGCCAGGTAATCGATCACCATGTTGTGCACGTTGTCGGCGATGTTGGCGGTCGTGTCGCGGTCGGTAATCACCTGATAGTCGGCGATGACGACGCGGGTGGGGACGCCGAGGTTCTGCAACGCCACGCGTTCCCTGATCGTACCGAAGTAGTGTCCCAGATGCAGGCGGCCCGTGGGTCGGTCGCCGGTGAGCATGAGGTATTTCTCGGGATGCACGGCCAGGTCGGCGCGGATTTCGTCACTGCGCTTCTTCGATGCGAGGAAGCTATCTTCGTTGCTCATGGGTTCTTCTCTCCCTAATTACGTCACGTGCGGAAATGCATGCTCCGAAAGTATAGCAGTATAGACGCGCTGAAAATGTTGAAATTACCCCTTGCGTCCACTCGTGATGAGCGCTATTATATTCACTCGCATCAGGAACGAGTTTTGATGCAAGATTATTTGGTCGCTTGGCTCAGCGGGAGAGCATCGCCTTCACACGGCGGGGGTCACAGGTTCAAATCCTGTAGCGACCACCATAAAACCTAAAGGCCGGAAGTCACGAGCTTCCGGCCTTTTTCTTTTTTGCACGCCTGACCTTTCGTCCCGCGCGTGTAAAATGCCTCCCAGTGATAATTTCCAGAGAAGGAGAGCTTCGTGGCGAAATACGACAAACCGGTACCGACAATGGGAGCCGAGGACAGCCCCGACGCCATCTATGATGCGACCACGCTCGGCAAGCCCAAGATGATCGTCTTCGGCCTGCAGCACATGTTCGCCATGTTCGGCGCAACCATCTTAGTTCCGGTGCTCACGGGCCTCTCCGTTTCTGCCACGCTTTTGTTTGCGGGTTTGGGCACGCTTTTGTTCCACTTCCTCTCGAAGGGGAAGGTGCCGGCGTTCCTTGGCTCGTCGTTCGCCTTCATCGCGGGCTATGCCGCTATCGCACCGAACGGCGAGGCCGAGCTTCTGCCCTATGCTTGCCTGGGCGTGGCGTGCGCGGGTCTTCTGTACCTCGTGCTCTCCGCGCTCTTCCGCGGCTTCGGCGCGCTTCGCGTGATGAAGTTCTTCCCGCCCGTGGTCACAGGCCCGATCGTCATCTCGATCGGCCTTATCCTCTCCAGTTCCGCTATCGCGAACGCCTCGACGAACTGGCTTGTCGCTGTCGTGGCGATCGCTGTCATCATCGTCGCGAACATCTGGGGTCGCGGCATGGTGAAGATTATCCCGATCCTGCTCGGCGTGCTCGTGTCCTACCTTCTCGCCGTTGCGCTCGGCGAAGTTGACTTCTCGGGCGTCGCCGCCGCTCCTTGGGTCGGCCTGCCTGTCGCCTTCGAGAACACGGTCTTCGCGCTCTCGAGTAACTTCGATGCGGGGCTTGCCATCACGGCTGTCATTACGATCATGCCGCTCGCGCTCGCGACCATGATCGAGCACATCGGCGACATCTCGGCCATCAGCTCCACGGTCAACCGCAACTTCATCGCCGAGCCGGGCCTGCATCGCACGCTTCTCGGCGACGGCCTGGCCACGATTCTCGCCTCGCTTTTCGGGGCGCCCGCCAACACTACGTACGGCGAGAACACGGGCGTGCTCGCGCTCACCAAGGTGTTCGACCCCCGCGTTATCCGCATTGCCGCGGTGTTCGCGATCTGCTTCTCGTTCTGCCCGAAGTTCGCAGCGGTGATCGAGGCCATGCCCGCTTGCGTCATCGGTGGCGTGTCGCTCGTTTTGTACGGCATGATCTCGGCTGTCGGTGTTCGCAACCTCGTTGAGAACAAAGTCGACTTCATGAAGAGCCGCAATGTGCTCGTCGCGGCGCTCGTCCTCGTGCTCTCCATTGGCATCGCTTACTCCACGGCGGGCGCCATCGTGTTCGCCGTCGGCGGCATCACCATCTCGCTTTCGGGTCTCGCCGTAGGCTCGCTTGCGGGCATCGTGCTGAACGCGGTGCTACCCGGGAAGGACGAGTATTCCTTCGGCGGTGAAGCCCCTGAGCGCGCAGACGAACCCGAGATGCGCTTCCCGCTTGAAGGTGAGCTTCCCAAAGAGGTGAAGGAAGCCTAGGAAAGGGGCCTACACAAAGGCGTCTCATCTGGGAATTTGTCGGCAATGTGCATTTATCGCCACATCGCGGCGTTTAGGGGATTTACCCCTTGCGCTGCGATGCGGCGGGGGTATACTGACGCCAGTTCAAAACCAAATACGACGAAATGCGTTGACGAGGAAAGTAAGGACGAACCCATCTCTCAGAGAGCCGGCGGATGCTGCGAGCCGGTGGTGGGCGGCCCCGAATGCCACCTCCGAGCAGTTCGGCGCGAACGTTTTGCGTGCTTTGCGAATGACCTTCGCAATCGCGTGAGGCAAGTAGCCTGAATCGGCGACTCCGTTATCGGTCCGCGGTTTACTCCGTTGTTCCCAAGAGGTCCTGGTGCAGGTGCTTGCAACCAGGATTTTTTTATGGGCGGTGACGCCCGAAGGGAGGACACGGAACATGCAGCTTCGCAGCGATGCAGTCAAGGTGGGTGCCGCGCGCGCCCCGCATCGCAGCCTGCTCAAGGCTGACGGAATCACCGACGAGGAGATGGGCCGCCCGCTTATCGCCGTCGTCAATTCTCGCAACGACATCATCCCCGGCCACAACAACCTCGACAAGATCTGCGAGGCCGTGAAGGCTGGCATCTACCTCGCGGGCGGCGTCCCGTTCGAGGTGTCCACTATCGGCGTGTGCGACGGGATCGCCATGAACCATGCGGGCATGCACTACTCGCTCGTGTCGCGCGAGGTCATCGCCGACAGCCTGGAGTGCGCGGTCGAGGGCCACGCGTTCGACGGCATCGTGTGCATCCCCAACTGCGACAAGATCGTCCCGGGCATGATTTTGGGCGCCCTTCGCGTGAACATCCCCACTGTGTTCGTCTCCGGCGGCCCGATGCTTCCCGGCCACGAGCCTGGCTGCACGGGCGGCCCTACGACCGACCTGAACACGCTCTTCGACGGTGCGGGCAAGGTTGCTGCCGGCACGATGAGCGAGGATGAGCTGAAGTACTACGAGGACACCGCGTGCCCGACCTGCGGAAGCTGCTCGGGAATGTTCACTGCGAACTCCATGAACTGCCTCTGCGAGGCGCTCGGCATCGCGCTTCCCGGAAACGGCACCATTCCCGCCGTGTACTCCGAGCGCCTTCGTCTTGCCAAGCATGCGGGCATGAAGGTCATAGAGCTGCTCGAGCGCGGCATCAACTTCCGCGATCTCGTGTCGGAGGCGGCGATTCACAACGCGATGGAGTGCGACATGGCCTTCGGCGGCTCCACCAACACGGTTCTCCATCTGACCGCCATCGCTCAGGCGGCGGGGCATCCCATCACGATGGACGACTGGGATGCGGCAAGCGCCCGCACGCCTCATCTTGTGAAGCTGCAGCCCTCGGGCCCGCGCCCGCTTATCGACCTCTACGCCGTGGGCGGCGTGCCTGTCGTCATGCACGAGCTCAACGAGCTGGGGCTTCTCGATGAGTCCGCCCTTACCTGCATGGGCACCCTTCCCGAGTATATAAAGAACTGCACGAAACCCGCCGATGGCGAGGTTTGCCGCACGCACGACAACCCGTTCTCGAAGGTCGGTGCGCTGCGCGTGCTCCATGGCAACGTCGCTCCCGATGGCGGCATCGTGAAGAAGTCGGCCGTCGACCCCTCGATGCTCACGCACACAGGTCCCGCGCGCTGCTTCAATTCCGAGGAGGAAGCCTGCAAGGCCATCTTCGCAGGCGAGATCAAGGCGGGCGACGTCGTCGTCATCCGTTATGAGGGCCCGGCTGGCGGCCCTGGCATGCGCGAGATGCTCACGCCGACGTCCGCCATCGTGGGCATGGGGCTTTCCAAGTCCGTGGCGCTCATCACCGACGGGCGCTTCTCCGGCGCCTCGAAGGGCCCATGCGTGGGGCACGTGAGCCCCGAAGCTGCGGCGGGCGGTCCCATCGCCCTTATCGAGGACGGCGACGAGATCACGGTCGACATCGAAGGGGGCGAGATCAACCTTCATGTCGACGACGAGGAGCTTGCCCGCCGCCGCGCCGCGTTCGTCGCACCTGCACCGAAGCACAACCATGGCGTTCTCGCCAAGTATGCAAAGCTCGTCTCGTCGGCCGATAAGGGGGCGTATGTCTCGTGAGTAACACTTTGAAAAGCAAGAAACCTCAGATTGGCGGGCCTTTGGGCCTGGGCAGCAAGACCGAGAAGCAGGGCCTTCGCATGAACGGCGCCGAGGCGATTATCGCCTCGCTCGAGGCCGAGGGCGTCGATTTAGTGTTCGGCTATCCCGGCGGGCAGGCGATCAAGATTTACGACGCGCTCTACGACAGCAAGCAGATCACGCATATCCTCGCTCGTCACGAGCAGGGTGCGGTTCACGAGGCCGACGGCTATGCGCGTGCGACGGGGCGTCCTGGCGTGGCCATCGTCACGTCTGGCCCTGGTGCCACGAACACGGTGACGGGCATCGCGACGGCCTACATGGACTCCGTGCCCCTCGTCATCATCACCGGCCAGGTACCGCGTGGCGTCATCGGCACCGACTCGTTCCAGGAATCCGACATCGTCGGCATCACGATGCCGATCGTCAAGCACTCTTTCCTTCTGCAGTCGGCGGAAGAGCTCACGACGACTTTCCGCGAGGCGTTCCATATCGCCTCGACGGGACGTCCCGGCCCCGTGCTCATTGACGTGCCTTCCGACATCCAAAGCGAGCAGATTGTCTTCAACTATCCTGATGCGGTGAACCTGCCGTCGTATCGCCCCACGTACAAGGGCAACGCCAAGCAGATCAAGCAGGCGGTCGGCGTGATTGAGCGCGCAAGCAAGCCGATCCTCTACGTCGGCGGCGGCGCAATCGCATCCGGTGCCACTGAAGAGCTCGTGAAGCTTTCGACCATGATGCAGATTCCCGTGGTGACGACGCTCATGGGCAAAGGCGCCTTCCCGGCGTCGCACCCGATGAACTTGGGTCCTGTCGGCATGCACGGCTCGAAGTTCGCGAACCTAGCCATGACCGAGTCCGACCTGATCATCGCGGCGGGTGCGCGCTTCTCCGACCGTGTGACAGGCAAGCTCTCCGAGTTCGCCCCGCATGCCAAGGTCATCCACATCGACATCGACCCGGCCGAGATCGGCAAGATCCGCGAGGCGCAAGTGCCCATCGTCGGCGATTTGAAGGGCGTCGTCGCGGGCATCGTCGCCACGATCGAGAAGGAAGCCTGCGCGCCGCGCACCGAGGCGTGGAACGCGCAGATCGCGGAATGGCGCGAGCGCTACCCGTTCTACGATGCGCATATCACCGAGAACCCTGACGAGATCGTCCCCGAGATCGCCATGCAGAAGCTCTCCGCGAAGCTCGACCCGCACAACTCCGTCGTCGTTACCGAGGTCGGCCAGCACCAGATGTGGGCCGCGCAGTTCATCGACCGCGAGGAGCCGCGCAGCTTCATCTCCTCGGGCGGCCTGGGCACGATGGGATTCGGCTTCCCCGCATCCATCGGCGCCGCGTTCGGGCGCCCGGGCGCGCAGGTGGTCTGCATCGCCGGCGACGGGTCGTTCCAGATGAACAGCCAGGAGATGGCGACCGCCGCCATTCACAACGTGCCGGTGAAGGTCGTTATCTTGGACAACCGCGCGCTTGGCATGGTGCACCAGTGGCAGAAGCTTTTCTATAGCGAGCGCTATTCGTTCACCGAGCTCGACGCGAACCCAGATTTCGTGAAACTCGCCGATGCGTACAGCTGGCAGGCCGAACGCGTGACCGACCCCGCAAAACTCGACGAGGCTTACGACCGCATGCTCGCCTGCGACGGTCCGTTCCTTTTGGATGTTGCAATATCCGACCAGCAGAACGTGTTTCCGATGGTCGCGCCTGGCAAGGCGATGAACGACGTCATGGGCGCGATCGACGTGGCGGTCGGCGCCGTGCGCACCGATGTGCCGGGCGAGCCGGCGCCGGTGGTGCGCGAGAAGTCGCCCTGCGCGAAGATCGACGCGCAGTTCGGCGGTCGCTGGGAGTCCGACCCTGAGGACAAGGGCTCGCACCAGGGTGAGGAGCCGGACGGGGAAGGCGCCGCTGAAGAGGAAGGGGATGTTCGATGAAGCATATCCTGTCTATCCTGGTCGAGAACAAGCCGGGCGTGCTCTCCCGTGTGACCGGGCTCATCTCACGCCGCGGGTTCAACATCGACTCGCTGTCGGTGGGCCCGACCGAGGACCCCACGATGTCGCGTATTACCATCATCGTGAAGGCCGACGACGTGGCATACGAGCAGATCACCAAGCAGCTGCACAAGCTGGTCAGCGTCTATAAGATTAGCGACCTTACAAAGGAGTCCGCGATTGAGCGCGAGCTCGTGCTCTTCAAGGTGAACGCGTCGCCCGAGCGGCGAAACGAAATCATCGAGATCACGAACGTATTCCGTGCGAAGATCGTCGACGTGGGCAAAAGCTCGCTTACGATCGAGGCGACGGGCGACGAGAGCAAGCTCAAGGGCATGGAAGATCTCTTCCGCGCCTACGGCATCAAGGAGATCACGCGCACGGGCAAGATAGCCATGAGCCGTAATTCCAAGGAAGTGTAGGGAGCGAACCCGTACTCCACCAGGGTATTTCCGCGAATGCGGTTGCCATAGAGCAAGGTAAAACCAGCCAAAAAGAAAGGACAAACTACCATGGCTGTGACAATCTATTACGAAGAGGACGTCAACCCGAAGATCATCCAGGGCAAGAAGATCGCCATCATCGGCTATGGCTCGCAGGGTCATGCCCATGCGCTCAACCTCATGGACTCCGGCTGCGACGTGCGCGTCGGTCTCCGCGAGGGTTCCAAGTCCGCCGAGAAGGCTCGCGAGGCCGGCCTTAAGGTCGTTGACATGGACACCGCTGCCGAGGAAGCCGATCTCATCATGATTCTCACGCCGGACGAGACGCAGCCGAAGGTCTACGAGGAGCACATCAAAGGTCATCTGAAGGCTGGCGACACCCTCGCGTTCGCCCACGGCTTCAATATCCACTACGGCTACATCAAGGCTCCTGAGGACGTGAACGTTATCATGTGCGCTCCTAAGGGCCCGGGCCACATCGTCCGTCGTCAGTTCACCGAGGGCTCGGGCGTGCCCGACCTCGCATGCGTGGCGCAGGACGCGACCGGCGATGCATGGGATATCGCGATGTCCTACTGCTGGGGCGTCGGCGGTGCCCGCTCCGGCATCATCAAAGCCACGTTCGCCGAGGAAACCGAAGAGGACCTCTTCGGTGAGCAGGCAGTTCTTTGCGGCGGCCTCGTCGAGCTCGTCAAGGCTGGCTTCGAGACGCTTGTCGACGCCGGCTATCCGCCCGAGCTCGCTTACTTCGAGTGCTACCACGAGATGAAGATGATCGTCGACCTCATGTACGAGTCTGGCATCCACTTCATGAACTACTCCATCTCCAACACCGCCGAGTACGGCGAGTACT